>JAANMW010000223.1_pt1 | contig 64972 bp, 55 predicted proteins | sample 7279671 | NCBI WGS metagenome assembly JAANMW01 (sample SAMN14094541, study PRJNA606508) | bioreactor metagenome | isolation source: A lab-scale SPAN reactor treating ammonium-rich wastewater day 247 | place: Ireland: Galway | collected 2017-09-19 | reverse complement strand
TCAGTATTCAGTATTCAGTATTCAGTATTCAGTATTCAGTATTCAGTATTCAGTATTCAGTATTCAGTATTCAGTATTCAGTATTCAGTATTCAGTATTGGGTATTAGGTATTGGATATATTTTCGTCGGTATAGGACAATTTCTCAAAATAACATATAAAACGAAATCTACGCACCACGCACCACGCACCACGCACCACGCACCACGCACCACGCACCACGCACCACGCACCACGCACCACGTTTCACGTTTTACCCAATATCCTTCCGAAACACCCGATGACATTTGTAGAAATCTACGCCTAGTTTGCGCATCTCCACAAACATGGTGATATTTTCACGGATCTGCACCACTTCGCCATGTTTATAGCCCGCTTCGCGGATCACTCGCGACGCTTCTACGAACATCATGGCATCCACCCCACGGCCCCGGTACTGCTCCAGGATGCCGGCCCCGTTCAAGTCTACCCATTTCGTGCGCCCGAACTCGCGCAGCAGGTGGAACCAGCCCAAGGGCAGCAATCGTCCACGGGCGCGCTGAATGCCGGCGGTGATGTTGGGATAGGCGATCATGAATCCAGCCATCTCCTCTCCCTTCCACACCAGCCGGATCAGCTTGGGATCGATGATCTGCATCACCCGGCCTGCAATCACTTCGCCCTCTTCCGGCGTAATCGGCACAAATTCCCAGTTATCGGTGAAAGTGGCGTTGTAGGTATCAATAATGGTGGGCACAATCGCGCGTAGCGCTTTCTTATCGGGGTATTGCTCCACCCGGAAGCCAAAACGCTCCTTTACCTTGTCAGCGATGCGATATACCCGCTCCGGCAGTTCCTGATCCGTACGGATATAGCCGGAATTGAAGTCCGTTTCCTTCTCGAACCCCAACTTTTCCATAAATTCGGGATAATAAGGGGGGTTATAGGTGATCTCGACAGCCGGGCGCAGGTCGAACCCCTTGACCAGCATGCCGATGCTGTCCATGGTCAGGAAGCCTTTCGGGCCCATGATCCTGTCCAGGCCGCGCTGGCGGCACCACGCCTCCGCCTGCTCGAACAGGGCCGCGGCCACGGCCGGATCGTTCACCGTCTCGAACAGGTGGAAAAAGGCGGTGCGCTCCTGCCTGCGCTGGTTGTAGCGGCGGTTTTCCAGGATGGCCAGCCGTCCCACCGGCTCGCCATCCTGCTCGGCCAGCAAAAAATCGGCTTCGGAGTGCAGAAAATAGGGGTTTTTCGCGCGATCGAGGGCGCTTTTCGCCTCATCCACCATGGGGGGCACCCAATACGGGTTGCCGGCGTAGAGGCGAAAAGGCAGCGCGACCCAGGCATTGACATCTTTTTTTTGGGTGGTGTCCAGCGTACGAACAGTGATCATGATTCCTCCGTAGTGAAAAAGCCCACGGCCAGCGCGCCTGGCCCGGCGTGGGTGACGATGGCCGGCACGAGGTCGGTGATGAGGATGTCGTCTGTGGCCAGGGCCTCTCGCAGGCTGGCGGCCAGGGCTGCGGCCTGCTGCCCCGCGCCCGCGTGCATGATCGAGAGTTGGGCCGCGTCCCCGCTCGCGGCTTCGGCGACGACGAGTTGTTGCAGACGTTCCAGGACGCGGCGGTGGGTGCGCTGCCGTTCGATCCCCTCCACCCGGCCCGCGATCAGCCCCAGGATCGGTTTCAGTTGCAAAAGGCTGCCCAACAGGGCCGCGGCCCCGCCGATCCGCCCCCCCTTTTGCAAATACTCCAACGTATCCACCAGAAAATAGAGGCGCTGGCGGGGGATCAGCGCCTGCAACTGCGCCAGAATGGCGGCGGTGCTCTGCCCCTGCGCGGCCAGGCGCGCGGCCAGCATCACCAGCCGCGCCAGCGGCCCGCCGATGGTGCGTGTGTCGAGGATGTGGATAGCCGCGCCGGGGAAAGCCTGCGCGGCCACCGTCGCCCCCCGCACCGTGCCGCTGATCTCTGCCGAAGGATGGATGGAGAGGATGGTATCCCCGGCTGCGACCAGGGGACGGTAGACCGCCTCGAACGCTGCGGGCGCGGGCGCGGCGGTGGAGGGCAGGGTCTTGGCCGCGACCAGCCGGGCCATGAATGTGTCTCGATCCATGTCCACCATCTCCAGATATTCCTGATCCTCGAAAATGATGACCTGAGGTACAACCGGGATGTTGTGGCGCGCGGCCCAGCCATCGGGCAGGGCGGCGGTGGTGTCGGTAACGATGCGAATCATAGTCTTGAAAAGCGCGTTCGCCTGCGATGGCGCATCCCAGATCAGGAAACGGCCTTGACCAGTTCGGCGATGTCTTCCAATTCCTCACGCACGATGGCATGGCCGATGGCATAATCGGGCGCGGCCACGCACGCGCCCGCGGCCAGCAGCGCCGCCCGCCCCTGCACAGCCAGGGTGTGGGGGATGGCAGGATCGTGCAGGCCGTGCGGCCAGTAGAAGGTGGTGTTGGCCACGCTGGCGGGCGTGACCTGCACATCGGGATGATCGGGCAAGAATCCGGAGAGATTGAGCACCACTTGCACACGGCCGGGGTGTTGCAGGGCATAGGCCAGGCTGACCGTGCCGCCCTGACTGAACCCGCCCAAAATCAGCGAGCTGGGGGGGGCGGGCAGAGCCGCGGGCAGGGCGGCGAGCACTTCATCCAGGCTGGCCACCGCCTGGCGCAAGTGCTGCGGATCGGGTCGGGCGCCGCCCAGATAGCGATACCAGGCAAAGCCAGAGCCATAGCCCCAGGGCGCGGCGGGGAAAGGCGCCCGCACCGCCGCAATCATGCAGCCTGGCAGATATGGGGCCAGGCCCAGCATGTCACTCTCATCGGCCCCGCGGCCATGCAACAGCACCACCAGGGGCGCGGGCTCGGGCAGATGGGCGGGGAGTTGGATTTGAAAGGTCAGCATCATGGGCTTCCTTGAGGGAGAACGGATACCTGTGGCGGCTTCAGTGTATGCAGGCGCAGGCAATTCGTCCAACAAGGCCCTGAGCATGGGGCTGAGACGAAAAGACGATGGACGAAAAGACGAAAGACGAAGCGGATCGCCTGGAAGAAGGATTCGCCTTCGTCCTTCGTCTATCGTCCTTCGTCTATCCTCTCCAAAAGCCGTTCACTGGCTGATGATGCTGATGTTGACGCCCTCCCCTTCGGCAGATGTGATGAACAGGGAGAAACTGGCGCCATCTTTGCTCCAGGTGGGCATGAATTCGCCGCTCTTGGTCCAGCCCAACGCGGTCAGGCGTTCAGTGAAGAATTGTTCCACCTCCGCCTGGCTGAGATCGACCGTGAGCGTGATCATGCTGCCGAAGTTGCCCTGCACCTGGGCCCCGGGGGGCAGCGGAAACTCGCCGGCGGCAAAGCCCGGCACTTGCACCTGGCCGGGCTGGGGCGCGCCCGCGGGCAGTTCGATGCGGATGAGGGCGTTGATGTCGTACATCTCGTTGATGATCGTCATTTCCAGCACACCGCCCGGCTCGTCGCTGCCGGCCGCGGGGGCAAAAGTCATGGTGGCGTGGAGGATCATCTTCACCGGATAGCCCAGGTCATCCGCGACCCACAGATCGCCATCCGAAGTGATATCCACGACGCCCTCGCCCAGGCTCTCGCCCTGCATCAACGCCTGGAAGGCAGTGCTATCGAGGTCGCGCAAGGCGGTGAAGGTGTAATGGGTGGTCGCCACCCCATTCACACGCTCGCTGCCCACCCGCTTCAAGTTATCGAAGTTTTCGATCACCTCTTCAGGCGAGACCTGGAACGCGTTCAGGGCATCGGGATCGCCTTGATCCGCAGGCATGCTCGCCCACTGCCCATCGACGTACATGTACAGCGTGTCGTCGATGATGTACAGAGTCATCCCATCCATCGCCTCCTCGGCCCCGGGGATCCCTTCCAGGCCGTTCATGACCATATGGATGTCGAAGCCGCGGTCATTATCGGCGCGCACCCACTCCGCTTCGGTGCGGATGCTGATTTCCTGAGGCTCCCCTTCCTCTTCCTTGATCAGATAGGTTATCGCCGAAGTGGAGCGGTAGGAGTTGAGTACATCCTCCGCCTTGAACAACCGGGTGAGGAAGTTGCCAGCGGGCGTGGCCGTGGCCGGAAGGGGCGTGGCCGTGGCCGGAAGAGGCGTGGCCGTGGCCGGAAGGGGCGTGGCCGTGGCCGGAAGGGGCGTGGCCGTGGCCGGAAGGGGCGTGGCCGTGGCCGCGGGTTGATCGGCCGGCGCTGGAGGCGCGGCCTCCTCGCCGCCGCCGCAGGCTGCCAGCAACAGGGCCAGGAGAATGAAGAGGGTGAGGAAGATGGGTCGAGGCTTGTACATGTTGGCTCCTTGATGTGTGGATCGCGCCGCCAAGGCTGGCGCGCTGGGTTACGATTGGATCAGCGGTTGCCACAGAATCTCGGCCTGGCCGGGCGCGCCGCGGCGGCTGAGGTGCGCCTGCACGCGGGAGGGCATGGCCTCCGCGCTCTCGAAAAGCGCCGTCATCTGGCTGCCGTAACAAGCGATGGCCGCGATCTTGGCCTCGGCCTGGGCCGGCGTCAGGGGCTGGGGGTGGCGCAGCCAGCGCCAGGCCACAGGCTGGTTGAGGGCCTGGGCCAGACGTTCGACCCGCTCGCCGTAGGGATAATCCTCGTAGAAGCGCAGGGGCCGGCCCGCGCCCGCCCAGGTCTCGGCCAGGCGCCGCAGCCATTGATGATCGACATGATTGCCCACGGCCAGGGGCGCGTAGACCCTCTGCGGCTGCACCTGCGCCAGCAGATCGTGCAGTTGCGCGGTCAGGGCCGGATCATCATCGCCGGGGTGCAGCACGTCGAACAGCGCCTCGTGGCTGGTGTACAGCCACTCGCCCGCAGGCCCGCGGCGATAGATGCAATCCAGGCCGTCGAGATGCCGCGCCTCCGCTCCCACTCGGGCGCAGGCGGCGCGATCTTCCTGGCGACGCAACGCGATCAGATCCTGGCCGGGGAAGTGGGTCAGCCAGCGCTCGTGCAGCGACTGCGCGAAGGGGGAGAGGTCGTGCTCGATGGGGGGCGCGCCCGCGCAGAGGGTGGCGACGATCACCCGCTGGCCAGAGGCCGTCTGTTGGGCGATGAGACCGCCGCAAGAGAGGACGGCGTCATCGAAATGGGGGCTGAGATAAAGATGGAGGGACATGGCGTGTGTGGTCTCGCTGACTTGACGCCCTACAACAGCGGGCGCTATGCTGAACGCCCATCCTAACACGACCGCCGCCTGCCGCCAATCTGACCATGTCGCTTCGTCATCTGCCCCTGCTCTTTCTGCTGCTCTTACTCGCCGCCTGCCGTTCACAGCCGCGGCTCAGCGACGAAGAGGCGATCTTGCAGTTGTTGCAGGCCGAGAGTGAGGGCGTCGTGCAGCAGGACATGGCGCGGCTGACCGCCATCTGGGCGGAAGAGGCCGTGGTGGTGGATGCCAAGCACACGCCGGATGACCCCGGCGACGACGCCGTCTGGCGCGGCATCGATGCCATCCTCGACCGCTACGTGGTGTTGGTCTTCCCCGGCAACCCTCAGTCTGCAGGCAAGATCGATGTCAGCCTGGAAATCGCGGGGGAGGAGGCCACGGCCCGCAGCACCACCCAGATCGGGGAAGAGCTTTCCCCCGGCGGCGACCGCTGGACCTTCCGCCGCCGGGATGGACGCTGGCAGATCACATCCCTGACCTATAATCTGGAACCCGCGCCCATGGGCCCGTAGGCCCGTGCGCATGAAACCGGTTCAGACGCGTTGGAAAGGGGGAGGAACGTGTGGTAAAATGCGCGCTGTTGTCATTTCCACCTTTCACACGCCTCGATGACCCCCCACACCTCAGGAGCTAGTGACACAATGACAGGTCGGGCAGGCCCGCGCCTGGACAAATTGCAATGGGACATGGTGCAGATCATGCGTTCCCTGCCCCTCTTCCGTGCCCTGGAAGAGGAACAGTGGCATGAGATCGCGCCCATGTTGCACGGACACTGCTATCCCAAGGATGCCTACCTCTTCTTCCAGGGGGACCCGCCTGATGCCCTGTACATCCTCTGGATCGGGCGGGTGAAAGTGGTGCGGCACACCAATCAGGGCCGCGATGTGGTGCTGGAGGTGTTGGGGCCGGGCCAATTGCTGGGGGAAATGGCCGTGTTGGATGGCCGCCCCTATTCGGCTACGGCGCAGGCGCTGGAGGAGGCGGCGGTGATCAGCATCGCCCGCGCCGACTTCTTCACCCTGCTGGAGCGCTATCCGGTTGTGGCGATGGGCGTGATCACCGAACTAAATCGGCGGCTGCGCATGACCACCGAACTGGTGCGCAGCCTGGCCATCGACCGGGTGGAACAGCGCATCGCCCGCATTCTGCTGCGCCTGGCTGATCTGGCCGGGCAACCGCATGCCGCGGCGCCGGGCGCCATCCTCATCGATATCCCCATCACCCGCCAGGATATCGCCGAGATGACCGGCACCACCGTAGAGACGGCCATCCGCACCATGAGTCGCTTTCGCAAACAGGGCCTGCTCTCTAGCCAGCGCGGGCGCGTGGTCATCCTGGCCCCGGATGCGCTGTACGACGCCGGCCACGGGGGATAGGCAGGCGTTTGGGAACCATGCTACAGGCGCAGGCGCAACTGACAGAACGGCGGGCGCTGGGAGCCATCCAGGAATTACGCATCGCGGCGCCGGCGCTGGCCCGGGTGCTGCGCCCCGGCCAGGCAGTGCTGCTGCGCGCCAGTTGGGGGCTGGATCCCTATCTCCGCCGCACCTTCACGCCCATCGCCATCGAAGCGGAAGCGTGGTGGCTGCGGCTGCCGCCCAGCAGCGACCGCGGCCTGGCCTGGCTGCGGCTGGCCCCCTTGGGCGCGCAGATCGATTGCCTGGGCCCGGTGGGGCAGGGGTTTCGCCTGCCCGAACGCGCCCGCAACCTGCTCTGCCTGGGCGAGGGAGAACCAGCCTGGACGCTGCTGCCCCTGGTGGCCGAGGCGGCAGGAGCAGGGCTGGCCGTGGCCCTGGCCGCAGAGGCGGCGAGCGAACGCCTGGCCATCCCCGCGGCGCGGCTACCCGCGGCGGTGGAGTATCGCCTGGCGACGATGGACGGCAGCCGCGGACGCATGGGCCGCATCCTCCCCCTGCTGCCAGAGCTGCTGCGCTGGGCCGATGCCGTGATCGCCGCCGGCTCCCCGGCCTTTTACCGGCAGTTGGGCGATGCCATCCGGGCGGAACGGGTGATCCTGGCGCGCGGGTTTGCCCAGGCCCTGCTGCCCGCCACTTTTCTGTGCGGCTACGGCGCCTGTCTGGCCTGCGTGGCAGATGTGGCCGGCGGCCGCCGCCGCGTCTGCCTGCGCGGGCCGGTGTTCGATTTGGTGGATATCGTTAATAATTAATGATTAATAATTAGGTTTCTGATGCATATCGATGTTTTTGATCGTTATCGTGCGGGAGAGTCGGTTCTGCACCGGCTGGATGCGCGCGTCAAGGTGGCGCTGACAGGCCTCTTCATCCTCTCGAATGTGCTGCTGCCCGATGGGGCGTGGCCGGCGTTTGCGTTGGCGCTGGCGCTGATCGTGGGCCTGAGCGTGCTGGCAGGGCTGGGGCCGGGCTTCGCCATCCTCCGTTCCTTCGTGGCCCTGCCCTTTGCCCTGGCCGCAGTCACAACGCTGTTCAGCCTCCCCGGCCAGCCCCTGTTCAACCTGCGCCTGGGGCCGTGGCTGCTGACAGCCACCGACGCCGGCGCGCTGCGTTTCAGCAGCATCCTCATCCGCAGCCTGCTCTCGGTGCAGGCCGCCATCCTGCTAACCACAACCACCTCCTTCCCCGACCTGATCCACGCCCTGCGCCATCTGCGCCTGCCCCGCACCCTGGTCTCGGTGATCGCCTTCATGTACCGCTATCTGTTCGTGCTGGCGGATGAGGCGCTGCGATTGTTGCGGGCGCGGGCCGCGCGCAGCGCCCACCTGCCGGGCCGCAAAGGGGGCGGCGGGCTGCTGTGGCGGGCGCGTGTGGCCGGGAACATGGCCGGGCAGCTCTTCATCCGCAGTTTCGAGCGCAGCGACCGCGTGTACAACGCCATGTTGGCCCGCGGCTACCGCGGCCATCTCTACACCCTCACCCCGCACCACATGCGCCGGCAAGATTGGCTGGCCGCGGCCGGGGGCGTTCTCCTCCTCCTCTTCCTGCAGGCGCTGGCGCGGGCGTAACCAGAGCGGACACAGACCATGCCCATCACCCATCCGCATCGTCCCATCTACACCCCCCCAACCTTGCCCGCGGGCGCGGTGGTGCTGCGCGTGCAGGATCTGCAGTTCGCCTATCCCGATGGCCATGAGGCCCTGCGCGGGGTCTCGCTGCGCGTGCAGCAGGGCGAAAAAGTGGCGCTGGTAGGCCCGAATGGCGCGGGCAAGAGCACCCTCATGCTGCACCTGAACGGCATCCTCGGCCAGGACGCGGCGATCGAAGTGGCCGGGCTGGCCCTGACCAAGGCCAACCTGCCCCTGATCCGCGCCGCGGTGGGGCTGGTCTTCCAAAACCCGGACGACCAACTCTTCTCGCCCACCGTGTTCGAGGATGTCGCCTTCGGGCCGCTGCACATGGGCCTGGAGGAAGCCGAGGTGCGGCAGCGGGTGCACGAGGCGCTGGCCCAGGTGGGCATGGCCGAGTTCGGCCCGCGGCTATCGCACCATCTCAGCGCCGGCGAAAAGAAACGGATCGCCATCGCCACCGTGCTGGCCATGCATCCCGCCATCCTCGTGCTGGACGAGCCCTCCGCCGGGCTGGATCCTCGCGGCCGCCGCCAACTCATGCGCCTGCTGGCCGAACTGCCCCTGACCATGCTCGTCTCCACCCATGACATGGCCATGGCGCGCGAACTTTTCACCCGCACCGTGATCATGGACGAGGGCCAGATCGTGGCCGACGGCCCGACTGCCGCCCTGTTCGCAGACGCGGCCCTGCTGGAAGCGCACGGTCTGGAGCAGCCCTGAAGCAGGGCGGGCGTAACTTCAAGCGGGGGGATGCGTCATCAGTGATACCAACCCCAGACGCGCTGAGGATGCCCTCCTATGCTGACACCAACGAACCTGCTGCGCATCGACCGGGACGTCACTTTCGAACCCGGCATCTATTTCTTGCCCGACGGCCTGCACATCACCGCCAGCGACCTGACGGTGGACGGAAATGGGGCCACGCTGGTGGGCACGGGCCAGGAGGGGCGGGGCATCTCGATTATCGGCCAGCATGGCGTTACCATTCGCAACGTCACGCTGCTCAATTACCGGCACGGCATCTATGCCGCCGAAGCCTGCCAGTTGGCGATCGAGCACTGCGCTGTGCATCAGACTGCGGAGCTGGCCGCCAACAGCGCATTTCTCAATATCTGGCGGCCGGTAGAACAAGCCTACGGCGGCGGCATCCTCTTGCATCGGGTGGAAGATGCGCTGCTGACGGGCAATGATCTACAACATCAGATGAATGGCCTGCTGGCCTATCACAGCCGCTATCTCAAGCTCGAAAACAACATCGCCAATCATTGCAGCGGGTTCGGGTTCTATTTCCACGACACACACGCCAGTCTGGTGGTGGACAACTGCGCTGATTTCTGCTGCCGCTACCAGCCACGGGCGCAGGAACAGGGGCATATGGGCGCGGACAGCGCCGGGTTCCTGCTGGTTGCGGGGTCGAGCAACAATGTCTTCCAGCGCAACCAGGCGCGTATGTGCGGCGATGGCTTTTTCCTGGCCGGGCTGAGCCCTGATGGCAAACGCCGCGGCTGCAATGACAACCTGTTCGAGGGCAACGATGGCTCGTACAGTCCCAACAATGCCTTCGAAGCCACCTTCAGTCGGGGCAATACCTTTTGGAACAACCGCGCCAATCACAGCGCCTATGGCTTTTGGCTGGGCTTTTCCTCCGATAATGTGATCGAGACCAATCAGATCGTGAGCAACCGGCAGGCGGGGCTGGCGGTGGAGAATGGGGCCGGCTTCATCGTGCGCAACAACACCATCCACAGCAATGGGCATGGCATCTTGATGTGGTCGCGGCATGTGCCCGCCTTTGCCGCGGCCGCGCCTGCCAACGTCACCTGCGCCGATTGGCTGATCGAGCGCAACGATCTGGAACTGAATGGCAAAGCGATCCGCGTGGCCGCCAACCAGGATCATGGCGTCGAGCCGCTGCACGTGGCCGCGGCCCCCCACCCGCGCGATCATGTGATCCGCAAGAACACTTTCCGCAGCAACGCCGTCAATGTCGAGGTGCTTGACGCCGATAATGTGGTGTTCGAGGGGAATGTGGTGTGAACGGGAGGGGGGACAGTGTTCAGTGTTCAGTGTTCAGTGTTCAGTGTTTGGGGGGCAGGGGGCGGGGGGCAGTATTCAGTATTCAGTATTCAGTATTCAGTATTCAGTATTCAGTATTCAGTGTTCGGGGGGGCGGGGGCGGGGTGTGCGGGGGGCAGCGCGCATTGGCAAAGGCAGGGCGGGGTCTGGTATAGTTAGCGCCTGCTATCGCTGCCTCACATCCTGCCCACCGGAGAGATGCCATGCCGCCACCCCAGAGACGCCGCGCCGCCGCGCCGGCGCCCGCCGCGCCCCCGCCGCCCGATCTGCCCCGTATTCGCCCCCGGCTGACGATGCTGGGCCGCGAGGAATGTCTGCGCCTGCATCAGGCTTCCTGCCACATTCTGCGCCACACCGGCGTGCGTGTGCGGCATGCCGAGGGGGTGCAATTATTGAAAGAGGCCGGCGCCCGCGTGGAAGGCGATCTGGTCAAGATCCCCCCCTCGCTGGTGGAATGGGCCCTGGCGTCGGCGCCCAACCGCTTCACCCTCTATCACCGAGACAGCGGCACAGCAGCGGTGCAATTGGATGGGGACCACGTCTACTTCGGGCCTGGCTCCGACACCCTGCGCTATCTCGACCCGCGCAGCGGCCGCCGTCGCGATTTCCTGCTGGCCGACATCGCCGATTGCCTGCACGTGTGCGACGCCCTGCCGGAGATCGGGTTTGTGATGTCGGTCGGCATCCCCCGCGATGTGCCCACCGACCGCTATTTCCGGCACCAGTTTGCGGCCATGATCCGCAACACGGTCAAGCCCATCGTCTTTGTCTGCGATAATCTGGCCGATATCGAGGCGATTGCCGAGATGGCCGCGGCCGTGGCCGGGGGGCTGGACGCGCTGGCCGCCCGGCCCACCCTCCTCCTCTATTCCGAGCCGACCACGCCCCTGCAACACATGCAAGAGGCGGTGGATAAGCTGCTCTTCGCCGCCCGCCACCGCATCCCCGTCACCCATTCCCCCGCGCCGATGATCGGCGGCACCGCGCCGATCACCCTGGCCGGGGCCGTGGCCCTGGGCAACGCCGAGATGCTCAGCGGCCTGATCATGCACCAGCTGGCGCAGGGGGGCGCGCCCTTCCTCTACGGCCACGGCGTGCATCATCTGGACATGAAGGAGACGATCAGCGTCTACGGCGCGCCCGAATTCCAACTGGCCCGGATCATGGCGGCGGAAATGGGGCGATTTTATGGGCTGCCGGTATGGGGCTACGCCGGCCACAGCGATAGCAAAGTGCTGGATGCCCAGGCCGCGGTCGACGCCCAATTCTCGGTGCAGAACGCGCTGCTGGCCCGCACCAATCTCAATCATGATGTGGGATACCTGGAGGCGGGGCTGGCCAACTCGCCCGAATTCATGGTGCTGTGCAACGAGATCATCTCGCAAGCGCGGCGTTTTGTGGATGGCGTGCGCCTCGACGATGAGTCCCTGGCCCTCGATGTGATCGATCAGGTGGGCCCAGGCGGCGAATTCCTTAGCAGCCAGCACACCATGGCCCATTGGCGGGCGCTGTGGACGCCCACCCTCTTCGACCGCCGCCGCCTGGAACCGTGGCAGAACGCAGGCAGCCAAGCGATCAACGCCCGCCTGCGCGACGCCACCGTCGCCATCATGGACAGCCACCGCGTCCCCCCCCTCTCCGCCGCCGCCGAACAGGAGATCGAAACGATCTTGCAGCGTTAGAGAGGGTGCAGGCCCCTTCTTGCCCCCTTTCCCCTTTCCCTTCGCCCCATGCTCTCTCCCCTGCTCTCCGTCCAAGCCATTCACACCTTCATCGGCCAGTTTCACATCCTGGAAGGGGTGTCGGTCGAGGTGCCCGCGGGCAGCATTGTGGCCCTGTTGGGCCGCAACGGCGCCGGCAAGACCACCACGCTGAAATCGATCCTGGGCCTGACCCCGCCGCGGCAGGGCAAAGTCTTGTTCGATGGCCAGGAAATCCAGGGCCGGCGCAGTTTCGAGATCGCGGCCCTGGGCATCGGCTTTGTGCCCGAACACCGCGCCATCTTCCGGGATTTGAGCGTGGAAGAGAATCTCAAGATCGCCGAGCGCAACAAAGGCGACCTGGAACGCAAAGCCGACTTTATTTTCGGACTCTTTCCCGATCTCAAGCGCCTGATCAAGCTGCCGGGAACCAACCTGTCGGGCGGGCAGCAGCAGATGCTGGCCGTGGCCCGCGCCCTCGTGCCCGACAACAAGCTGCTGCTGATCGACGAACCGAGCGAGGGACTCGCCCCGGTGATCATCGAAAGCATGATGGAGGCCATTCGCCAGCTTTCGGCGGACAGCACCGTGCTGCTGGTGGAACAGAACTTCCTCGTCGCCAGCAGACTGGCCGAGACCTACGTCATCATCGAGGAAGGCCGTTCCGTGAAAAGCGGCAGCATGAAAGACCTGGTTGACGACAAAGAAACCATCTACCGCTATCTAGGTGCAGCTTAATTGGTAGATTGGTAGATTGGTAGATTGGTAGATTGGTAAGTTTCGCCGTTTATTTGATGATCGTCGTCAATCGATCAATATTGAATAATCTAATATCGAATATCCAACAAACAAACAAACCAACAAACCAACCAACAAACGAACCAACCAAAAACCCCATGCCCACCGCTCTGCGTAAGAACCGCACTCAACTGATCATCCTGGCCATCCTGGCCTTGCTGTTGTTCATGGCCATCCAGGGCATGAGCACCAAAGATTGGGTGGTGACGCTGCTGCGGGCGCTGTCCGTCGGCGCCATCACCTTCCTCGTCGCCAGCGGCTTCTCCATCATCCTGGGGCTGATGGATGTGCTCAACCTGGCCCACGGCACCCTGTTCATGATCGGCGCGTACGTGGGCTGGAGCGCCTACGTGCGGCCCGACACCCTGATCGACCTGCTGCCGCCGCTGGCCCTGCTGCTGGCCGGCTTCCTGCTGGGGCCGATCTGGAGCAACTGGCTGGAACGTCTGGCCTGGGGCAGCCGCCGCCGCCATCTCTGGCCCTGGGCCGGGCTGATCCTGGCGCTGGCGCTGCTGTGGATCGCGGCCGGAAAATTCCCCGTGGCCATCTGGCATGCGCAGGAATACACCGACAGCCCCATCGTGTGGGCGCAGAACTTCGAGCGCGGGCTTGTGGCCGAATCGCTGACCCCGGCCCCACGCGGCGGCCCGGCCCTGCTGGCCCTGGTCGGACTGTTGCTGGCCGGCGTGGCCGCGTCCCTCAGTTTGGCGGGACTGCGTCGCCGCGCAGGACAGATGAGTGGGCAGGTCGCCGCCGCGGCGCGGCGGCGGGCGCTGATCGGGTGCGCGCTGCTGGCGGGCCTGGGCCTGCTCATCTTCCTCTTCGACGACACCCTCACCCGCTTCCTGCTCGGCCTCGACACCACCCTCCTCTTTCTGATCGCCATCATCGTGGCCACGCTGGCCGGGGCCAGCCTGGGCGCGCTCATGGAATCCACCCTGATCCGGCCCCTGTACGAACGCCCCATCTACCAGATCATGCTCACCTTTGGCCTGGCCTTCATCGGCACCGAGCTGGTGCGGGCGGTGTGGGGGCGCACCGGCTTCACCATGCCGCGGCCCTCACTCTTCGCCGGGACGGGCGACGGCTGCCCCGCCGCGAGCATCGGCGGCTGGTTCACACACAAATGCTCGACCATCCTCCTCACGTTTGGCGAAGACACCGCCCGCATCCGCACCTACAATGAGATCTTCGTGATCATTGTCGGCCTGATCGTGCTGGTGGCGGTGTGGTTGCTGCTGCAACGCACGCGGCTGGGCATGATCATCCGCGCCGGAGTGCAGGATAGCGAGATGGTGGAGGCGCTGGGCATCAACGTGCGCCGGGTCTTCACCCTCGTCTTTGCCCTGGGTGTGGGATTGGCCGCGCTAGGCGGCGTATTGGCCGGGCCGTCCATGGGTCTATCGGACGCCATGGGGGCCAACCTGTTGCTGGGCGCGCTGATCGCCCTGGCCATCGGCGGCCTCACCAGCTATCCCGGCGCGGCCGCGGGGTCCTTGTTGGTGGGGCTTCTGCAACAATTCATCATCAAATATGGCCAGATCGGTATCAATCTACCCTTTTTGGACGCACCCTTCAAACCCTCGCCCCCTCTGGTGCCCGCATCCACCATCCTGCTCATGGTCATCATCCTGCTGCTGATGCCGCAGGGCCTGTTCGGGAGGAGGGAATAAACCATGCCCACCTCATCCTCCCCCCGCACCTGGCTGCGCAGCCAGCTTGGCCTGATCTTGATTGTGCTGGCCCTGGCCGCGCTGCCCTTCGTGATCGGCCTGCTCAACGGCCAGAGCATCAGCGATGTGCTGGCCAACGCCAAAGGCAATGCCAAATTCATCCAGGGCCTGATGATCGAGGTCTTCATCCTCGCCATCTTCGCCATCAGCTACGATCTGATCCTGGGCATCACCGGCCTCCTCTCCTTTGGCCATGCCATGTTCTTTGCCGTCGGCTCCTATCTGACCGGCGTGGCCCTGAAGAGTTTCGGCTGGTCGTTGGGCCAGACGATCCTGGCCGTGCTGGCCGCGGGCGTGATTCAGGCCCTGCTCTTTGGCATCGTCCTGCCCCGCGTCAAGGGCATCACCTTTGCCCTGGTCACGCTGGGCCTGGCCTCGGTCTTCGATATCCTGATCAAAACTCGCGAACTGGGCGAATACACCGGCTCGGATGTGGGCCTGCAGGGCATCCCCCGGCCCCCCATCCTCGATCCCACCGATCAACGTCTGCGCTTCTATTTCGTGGCCCTGGCCTTCACCCTGCTCGTGTTCCTGCTGTACAAACGTTTTGTCGATTCGCCCACGGGCCGGGTGTGCATCGCCATCCGCGAGAATGAGAACCGCGCCCGCATGCTGGGCTACAACACCTTCTATTTCAAACTCGCGGCCCTCACCCTCTCCTCCCTGACCGCGGCCATGGCCGGACTGTTGAACGCCTTGTACAAACCGATCGTCAGCCCCGAGATCGCGGGATTGGGCTTCACGGTGGATGGCCTGCTCATGCTGCTGATCGGGGGCATGGGCACACTGAGCGGGGCGATGGTGGGCGCGGGCATCTTCCGCCTGCTCGATTTCTATTTCGATCGCTGGTTCGGCGAAGCCTCCAGCTTCCTGATCGGCGGCCTCTACGTCCTCCTCGTCCTGTTCGTGCCCTATGGCTTCGTCGGCGCCTGGCGGGCGCGGGCGCTGGACTTCCGCCGCGGCCGCGCCCGGCTGCTGCATTTATTCGGCGGCAGAGGGGGTGACTGAATTCGTCCTTCGTCCTTCGTCTTTCGTCCTTCGTCCTTCAATCATGGCATCGCTCTATCCCCTGCGTCTCGAACGCAAGCTGGATCGGCGGCTGTGGGGTGGCCAACGTCTGGCCGCCTGGCTGCATCTGCCCCAGCCCTGGCCGGTTGATCTGGCCGAATCCTGGCAGATCTACGCCGAAAACCGGGTGAGCAACGGCCCCCTGGCCGGGCGCACCCTGGCCGAGATCAGTCAGGAGTTCGGCCCCGCCCTGCTAGGCCAGCGCAGCCTGCCCCGCTACGGCCACGATTTCCCCCTGCTGGCCAAGTTTCTCGATGCCAACGACAAGCTCAGCATCCAGGTGCACCCCGACGACGCCTACGCCCACACGGTCGAGGCGCACACCGGCTTCCACGGCAAAACCGAGGCCTGGTACATCCTCGCGGCCGCGCCCGGCGCACAGGTGATCTACGGCCTGAACCGCGTCAGCAGCCGGGAGGAATTCGCCGCGGCCGTGGCCGATGGCGCGCTCGAATCACTGCTGAATTACGTGCCCGTGCAGGCCGGGGATGTGCTTTTCGTCCCTGCCGGCACCCTGCACGCCATCGACGCCGGTATCATGCTCTTCGAGATTCAGCAGAAGTCGGATCTGACCTATCGCGTCTACGACTACAACCGCCGCGACAGCGCCGGCGCGCTGCGGCAGTTGCATTTGCACAAGGCGCTGCAGGTGATCGACTACACCCCGCCCGGTCAGGGCGCCATCCCCCCCCTGGCGCTTGGCCCTGGCCACGATCTGCTCGTCGCCTGCCCCTATTTCGCGCTGGAACGCCTGCGCGTCGACTTCGGCGAGCTCAGTCAAGCCGCTGCCGCCCAGACCTGGCGCACCGCCCCTGGCACATTCGAGATTTGGACCCTGATCGAGGGCGCCGCGGCCCTGGCCGGCGAAACCCTGCGACCGGGCGATTCCCTGCTCCTGCCCGCATCCCTCGGCGACTACGAAATCTCCCCTGATCGGGCGACCACGCTGCTGCGCTGCACCGTGCCCGACCTCGCCGCCGGCCTCCTCCCCGCCCTGCAAGCCGCCGGCCACAGCCCCGCCGCCATCGCCCGCACCGTCATGGCGTCGTAAAAGGCCGCCGTCTATCGTCCATCACCCGTCGTGATCAACGGCAACCACAGGGGATAGGGGAAAGGATCAGGCGTGGGGGTGGCCGTGAGGATCGGCATGCCCGTGGGCGTGGGCGTGGGCGTGGTGGAGGGGGAGAAGGTCGGCGTGGAGGTGGCGGTGCGCGTGGGTGTGCGCGTGGGGGTACGCGTACGTGTCGGCGTGGGCGTACGCGTCGGCGTACGCGTCGGTGTACGCGTGCGCGTGGGGGTACGCGTCGGCGTGGGCGTGCCGCAGGTGGGATCGAGGCGGATGGGCAGCACCCGATAGTCGCTCTGCGTGTCGCTGCAAAGGTCGCTGAGGATGGTTTGCAGGGTGTAGTCGCCCGTCTCGACCCCGGCCGGAATGGCCAGGTCAAAGGTAAAGGGGTCGTCCGCGCTGCCATGAATCGTCTTGGACTGGGAACTGCCGGCCAAATTGGTCTGATCCGCGGCCAGCAGGTTGATCTCGGCCCGCACCTCCTGGCTGGCGAGAGTGGTGTCCGCCTCGACCTGAGCCCGCAAGGCAGCGCCGGGCGCGTAGCAGCCGAAGTCGGTGCTGACGCTGCGCAGACGGGCCGGCGCGCTGGCGCCGGCCAGCACCAGTTGCCCCCAGTTCAGGCGCGTGCACCAGCGGCCCTTGGGATCGTTGGGCTGGTTGGGGTTGGGACAATTCAGGGTGTTGATCTGCACCTGCACCAGGTTGCCGCCGGCCACGATCAGGCCTGGATCCACATCCAGCACCGTCGTGCTCCAGACATTGTCGGCCCCGGTGAGGGCGCCCACCGGTTGGCCGTTGACCCGCACGGCATCCACCTCCGCGCATTCGGCATCCTGCTCATCCACATCATCCACAAACAGGCTGAGTTGGGCGCTGGCCACCCCTGGCGGCAGTTCTGGCACAAAAATGCGGAACTCCAGGGGCTGGCGCGGGTCATCGCGATAGATGCAGTGCTCGGTGCCGGGGAACATATCGGTGTCTGGCTGGCCGCTGAGGGCGTTATCTTCGTTGTCTTGGCGGGTGATGTAGGTCAATTGGGCGGCGCCGGGACAGGCCAGGGGGGTGGGCGTGGGGGTGGGCGTGGCCGGGGTGGGGGTGGGCGTGGGGCCTGTGTGCACACGCAGGGCGATGTCATCCAGATAGACGCCTTCGTTGGTGGTGGTCGCGTCGCTCCCGAAATAGAACGCGATCCACACTGTCTTGTGGCCCAATGTGCTGCCCAGACCGATGATATTGGTCAGATCGAAGACAAAAGCGTTCCAACCATTGACATTTCCCGGCTCCTCCGTCCAATTGCCATACCAGCATTCGCCATGGAAGGTATCGTCATCAAGCGAGGCGAAGACGCAGAGATCGTCATGCTTGAAATCACTGGTGAACTCAGTTTTCGTCCAATGATGATAGGTGATCTCGGCATCGGTGGCCTGGGTAAAATCAAAAGGCCCGGCCACCATCCAGGATTGCACGTTGGCGGGATAGGGCCCGGGCGGGGCCACAGCGCGGCTGCCGCCGCTGCTGGCGTAGCCGCCGTACGATCCGGCCAATTTGCGATAGCCCTGCCGCGCCCAGGTGGGGTTGCCAAACAAGCGCCAGGCGGCGCCGGGAAAGGTGGATTCGAAGCCCTCGGTCATCCAGTTGGCCCACCCCGCCGGCCCCACGCGCGGGAAGGAGAAGGCCGGGCCTATCTGCGACAAAGACGCCGGCGCCTGGGCGCTGACTCCCACGATCCGCTGCCGCGGCGGGCCTGGTAGCGACGCCCTCTCCGGCGCGGGCTGGGCGATCACCCCTGCCACCGCGGCCAAAGCCGCCAGCGCGCAAGGAATGAGGACTGACAAAAATCGCTTTCTCACGGCGTCCTCCTTGGTGACAAACGAAGGATAAAAAGCGCAGGGCGAGGCCCCTGATATTGTGAAACCGCCTTCAGTTTAGCACAAAATCGGGGGAAAAGATCACCCAATCCCGCCAACGCCGCGCCGATTTTTCACCGATTCCCCGCTGCAAGCCGCTCAGCGCCCGGCGATTCCTGATCACGGATCAGAATCGAGCGCCTAGAAAAGTCAAGGCCGGGCAGTCGCGTGCGCGGCTGCCCGGCCTTATGGCATCCCGGAAAAGGAGGCGCGACTTACTCCAGATGGCTGCGCAGCATCCAGGCGTGCTTTTCGTGCACCTGCGTGCGGCGCACCGCCAAATCGATCGTGGCCTGATCGCCCATAGGCTCGGCGGCCGCGATGACCTTGTGCGACAGCTGGGCGATGACATCCTGATCCGCGGCCAGTTTGCGCACCATCTCCATGGCGTTGGGGTGGCCGTTTTCTTCTTCGATGGCGCTGAGCGCGGCGAAGGCGCTGAAACTGCCCGGGGCCAGCGCGCCCAACGAACGGATGCGCTCGGCGATCTCGTCCAGGGCCATGGCCATCTCGGTGTATTGCAGCTCGAACAGGGCATGCAGGGCCGAGAACATGGGGCCGGTCACGTTCCAGTGGTAATTGTGCGTCTTGACATAGAGGGTGTAGCTGCTGGCCAAAAGTTTGTTCAGAGCATCCACAGTGGCTTGGGTCGTCATGGCTATCTCCTTCGATAGAGGGTTGAGAAGGCAGAAAATGCCTTCGGGTAGGTGAATCAATCGGTGCAAACATCGCTAGAAAGCGAAGCAGACAGGGTCATTGTAACACAGGCGGGGCAGATTGTCACCGATTTTTGTCGGATTCTGCTCCCGGCTGTTGTGGGCCAGCGGTCGCGGCTCTGCCCCGCGATTGACAAGAGCGCCCATGACCGGCACAATCTGGCCATGACAACGCTCAACCCCAACATCCCCGCGCCCGAACTGACCACCGCCCTGAATGACGCCATCGCCGCCATGAAGGCCTACGGCCACACCGTGCTGACGCCGGAGTTGCTGCTCTACACCTTCGCCCGCGGCGAGGAATACAACGCCACGCGGCTGCTGCGCCATCTCAGCCGCGAGCGGGGCTTTGATCTGGCCGCGTTCGCAAAGACGGCCGAGCAGATGGCCCGGCTGCGCAAGGGCCGGGATGGCAAATTGGGCTTCCTCAGCCGCAGCAACGAGGCCATCCCCCTCTCGGATGAGCTGCTGGTGGTGCTGGACGAAGGCCGCGGCATCGCCCAGGCCCTGGACGAGGTACAGGTGGGCACGCATCACGCGCTGGGCGCGATGTCGGAGCGAGGGGTGAGCACCAGCGCCTTTTTGCAGCGCCACGGCATCACCCCCGCGGCCATGACCGACAAATTGATGGAAGCAGCGGAAATCAAGCGCAACACTGCCAACGATCTGGCGGCGCAGGCCGCGGCGGGGGAGTTGAAGCCGGTCTACTATCGCCAGGCCCTGCTGCGCGATCTCAGCACCCTGCTGGCGCTGAGCCAACATCGGCACGTGCTGCTGATCGGGCCGCCGGGCGTGGGCAAACGCTCATTGGTGCGCTCGCTGGCCCTGCTGATGGCCGAAGGCAAAGGCCCCGCCGAATTCAAATCGCTGGTCGAACTGAACGAGGCCGCCCTGCTGATCGACGCGGCCAAGGCGGTGCAGGCTGGCGCGCGCCAGGCGCAGGGCGGCATCCTCTTCATCCCCAACCTGCAACGCTTTTTCGGCGGCATCCTCGATGCGGCCTTTCCCAAGGCGGAGCGGCCGCTGCAACAGGCCTTTCTGGCCACGGATCCGGTGCTGATCGGCACGCTCAGTCGTGCAGATTATGACAAGTTCGTGGCCAAAATGCCGGCCGTGGCCGAAAACAGCCACCTGCTGGAGGTGCCGGAACCTTCTGTCGAGGAGACTGCTGCCATCCTGACCGTGCACCGCCCCCATCTCGAAAGTGAGTACGGCTTGCAGATCAACGCCGGCAGCATGATCACCACCGCCCACCTGGCCAAACGCTATCTGACCGAGACGCCGCTGCCCGCGGCCGCCGTGCACCTGCTGCACCGCAGTTGCGCGCTGGTGCGCGCCGGCAGCCAGACGCAGAACCCCTTCCGGCCCCAGGCTGTCAACGATACCCGGCTGGATGATGAGGACATCACCCTGGCCCTCAGCCTGATGACCGGCGTGCCCGTCAGCCGGCTGGGGGGGGATGAACGGGGCCGCTACGCCCGCATGGTCGAGGCCATGCGCGAGCGCATCATCGGCCAGGATGAAGCGGTGCTGGCGGTGTCGCGGGCGGTGAAAACCGCGCGCGTCGGTCTCAAAGACCCCAAACGCCCGATCGGCTCCTTTCTCTTCCTGGGCCCCACCGGCGTGGGCAAGACCGAGCTTTCCAAAGCCCTGGCCGAGTTCATGTTTGGCGATGAGAGCGCGCTGCTGGAGCTGGACATGAGCGAATATCAACAGGAACATGCCGTGGCCCGGCTGATCGGCGCGCCGCCCGGCTATGTGGGCTACGAGGGCGGCGGCCAACTCACCGACCATGTGCGGGCCAAGCCCTACACCATCGTGCTGTTCGATGAGGTGGAAAAGGCCCACCCCCGCGTGCTGGATGTGCTGCTGCAAGTGATGGAGGAGGGCCGGCTCACCGACGGCCAGGGCCGCACCGCCTATTTCAACGAAACCGTGGTGCTGCTCACCAGCAACCTCGGCTCCGAATACCTGATCGAGCCGATTGTGGGCGAGCATCATCGCGAGATGGTGATGGAGGCAGTGAAACGTTTCTTCCGGCCGGAGTTCCTCAACCGGCTGGATGAGATCATCATCTTCCATGCCCTCTCGCCGCAGGATCTGGCGGCGATCCTGGTGCTGCTGCTGAAGAAAGAGGCGCGGTTGCTGCAGGCCCGCGGGCTGCATTTGCAGGTGAGCGAGGAGGCCCGCGCCTGGATGCTGGCCCAGAACGATCATCCGGAATGGGGGGCGCGGCCCCTGCGGCGCATCATCCAGCGCACCCTGCGCCAGCCCCTGGCCGATTATCTGCTGGAAAAGGACCCGCCCGCCGGGACAAGCATCCACGTGCGGGCGGGAGAAAATGGGCTGGTGTTTGAGTAGGGCGGCGGAGGGAGGGGCCTCTGCTTGCGCGCGCGGGGCCGCGACGCATTCAGCCTTATGCCATGACCATGTCCTCTTGGGGCGCAGCCTGCCTGACGATTTCGACTTCAATGGCGATGTGGATCGTATCGCCGACCAGCCAGCCGCCGGTTTCCAGGGCCACATTCCAGGTCAGACCCCAGTCTTTGCGGCTGATCTGGGCGCTGGCGGTGAAGCCGGCGCTGATCGCGCCCCAGGGCGACCTGGCCTGACCGGCGTAGTGGGTTTCGAGAACGACTTCACGTGTCACATCTTTGATGGTGAGGTCGCCGATGATACGGCCGGCGTTCTCGCCAACAGGTTCGATGCGCTTGCTCTTGAAGGTGATGGTGGGGAACTGCGCCACATCGAGAAAATCGGGGGATTTGAGATGGGCGTCGCGCTGTCCTTCGCGGGTGCTGATGCTGGCGGCGTCGATGGTAACATCGACTTGCGAATGGGCGGGATTGTCTTCATCGAAGTTGACCATGCCGTCAACCTTCTCGAAACGACCATGCACATTGCTGATCATCATGTGGCGAACGTGAAAGGTGACGCTGGTGTGGGCGGAATCGATCGTCCAGGACATGGGGGGGCTCCTTGGGGTGAGTGAGAGGGGGGGATGATAAGTTGATGTCGAAATATTTGATGTCGAAGGATTTGGTTAAAAAAAGGGCTTCAGGATGGCTGACCCTTGCCCAGGCGCTTGCACAACTGTCCCAGCAACTGCTGCTCCGCGCCGTCGAGCACGCCCACGGCGGCGGCAATGGCGGCGGCGTGGGCCGGGAAAAGGTCGGCGATGAGGGCATGCCCTGTCTCGGTCAGGACGACAGTGACTTTGCGGCGGTCGATGCTGTCGCGTTCGCGGCGCACAAGGCCCTGCTTTTCGAGATTGTTGATCACCAGGCTGAGGTTGCCAGGGCTGGTCAACAACTTTTCACCCAACTCGTTCTGGCACATGGGGCCAAGATGATAGAGCGTTTCCAGGGCGCCGAACTGGCTCACGGTCAGATCGCCGTAAGTGCAGCCCTGCGACAGGGTTTGCTGCACCGAGCTGGCCGCGCGCGTCAGCTTGATGAAGGTATCGAGAGCAAGAACCTGGGCAGGATCGCCTTGGAAATGGGTGGGCATTGCAATTCATTCGAGTTAAAAATGTTCAATATCGAAAGAATAGCATGCCTGCGCCGGCCATTCAGTAATGCAAATTCCCATCTCTGATTATTTGACAGTTCCGTAAACGTCCGACACAATGCCAGCGTCGCAAGCCGGCGGCGCACACTCCCACACCGCGTATGACCACCTTCGATCCCGCAGCTATTCGCCATCATTTCCCCGCTCTCGCCCAGACCGATGACCACGGCCAGCCGCTGATCTTCTTCGACGGTCCCGGCGGCACCCAAGTCCCGGACGCCGTCATCGCTGCCATGAGCGATTATCTGACCCGGCGCAACGCCAACACGCACGCGCCTTTCACCACATCGCAGCGCTCCGACGCCACCCTGAGCGCCGCTCACCACGCCCTCGCCGACCTGCTGAACGCGCCCTCGCCCGATGAGATCGTGTTCGGCCCCAACATGACCACGCTGACCTTCGCGCTCAGCCGGGCGCTGGCCCGCACCTGGCAGCCCGGCGACGAGGTGATCGTCACCCGTCTCGATCACGACGCCAACATCGCGCCCTGGCTGGCGCTGGCGGAGCAGGGCATCGTCATCCGCTGGCTCGATTTCGACCCCGCGGACTGCACCCTGCGCCTGGATCAGCTTGCCGACCTGCTGAACAAGCGCACGCGGCTGCTGGCCGTGGGCGGGGCCAGCAACGCCGTGGGCACCATCAACCCCCTGGCCGAGATGGCCCGGCAGGCGCACGAGGCCGGCGCGCTGATGTTCGTCGATGCCGTGCATCTGGCCCCGCACGCGGCCATCGATGTGCAGGCCATCGGCTGCGATTTCCTGGCCTGCTCGGTCTACAAATTCTATGGCCCGCACGTGGGCGCGCTGTGGGGCCGCTATGACCTGCTCGACCGCCTGCCCGCGTACAAAGTGCGGCCCAGCGACCCGCAGCCGCCGGGCAAGTGGATGACCGGCACCCAAAACCACGAGGGCTTGGCCGGCGCCGTCGCTGCTGTCGATTATCTGGCAGGAGTGGGCGAGACCTACGGTACCGCGTTCGCCGCGGCTTTCCCCGGCTTTGCGGGCCGGCGGCTGCACCTAAAAACCGGCCTGGATGCCATCGCCGCTTTCGAGCGCGATCTGTTCACGCAATTGCTCGATGGCCTGGACGCCATCCCCGGCGCCCGCGTGTACGGCATCACCGACCGGCAGCGGCTGGCCGAACGCACGCCCACCGCCGCCATCCGCCTGGGCGACGCCGGTTCAGGAGGGCGGTGGCATCCCCTCGACCTTTGCGCTCGTCTGGGCCGGCACGGCATCGCCAGTTACGCCGGCCACATGTACGCGCTGGCCGTGATCGAGCGGCTGGGCCCGTTGGAAGAGGGCGGCGTGCTGCGCATCGGTCTCAGCCACTACAACACCGCCGCCGAAGTTGACACCCTGCTGAATCTGTTCGAAGACCTGGGCTGAGAGGTTGGTTGGTTGGTTGGTTGGTTGGTTGGTTTGTTGGTTGGTTGGTTGGTTGGTTGGTTGGTTTGTTGGTTGGTTGGTTTGTTGGTTGGTTGGTTTGTTGGTTGGTTGGTTGGTTGGTTGGTTGGTTGGTTGGTTGGTTGGTTTGTTGGTTGGTTGGTTTGTTGGTTGGTTGGTTGGTTTGTTTGTTGGTTTGTTTGTTGGTTTGTTGGTTGGTTTGTTTGTTGGTTTGTTTGTTGGTTTGTTTGTTGGTTTGTTTGTTGGTAACAATTCACTTTATTTTGTGATTACCAGTGACCCATCAGGCGAACTGTTACGTTTGTTGATTTATTAGGATTAAAACAGATTATTTATGACGTTATCATGCCATAAAAACCTGCTTTAGCAGGTTTCCGATGCCAGACCGTGAATTCATTCACGGGGCTGATGCCAGACCGTGAATTCATTCACGGGGCCGATGCCAGACCGTGAATTCATTCACGGGGCTGCTGCTGCTCCCCCACACTTTGATCCCATGAATATCCCAGACCGTGTTATCCTCATCACCGGCGCGGCCCAGCGGGTGGGCCGGACGATCGCCCTGCACCTGGCCGGACGGGGCGCACAGATCGCCTTCACCTATCTCGACGACTCTGAGCCGTGGCAGCAGACCCTGGCCGAGATCAGGGCGCTGGGGGGGCAGGCGTTGGCCCTGCCCCTGAACGTCCTGAACCCAGAGCAGCCCAAACAGGTGGTGGATCAGGTCTGCGCGCACTTTGGCCGGCTGGATGTGCTGATCAACAACGCCTCGGTGTGGCTGGCCGCGCCCTTCCAGGCCATCGATTACGCGGCCTGGCGCACGGCCCTGGATGTGAATCTGACCGGCCCCTTTCTGTGCAGCCAGGCCGCGGCCCCGCACATGCTGGCCCAGGGCGAAGGGGTGATCCTGAACATCACCGATCTTTCGGCGTTTCAGACCTGGAAAAACTATGCACACCACGCGGCCAGCAAGGCCGGTCTGGTGGCGCTGACGCGGGTGATGGCGGCGGAGCTGGCCCCGGCCATCCGCGTCAACGCCATCGCCCCCGGCACAGTGCTGCTGCCGCCCCATGCCAGCGAGGAGAAGCGGCGCTGGGCCGAGCAAAATTCCCTGCTGAAACGGGTGGGCAGCCCGGAGGATGTGGCCAAAACCGTCGCCTTTTTGATCGAGATGGATTTCGCCACCGGCGCGGTCTATTTCATGGACGGGGGGCGGGCGTTGGTGTGAGCAAAGGGGCATCCGCCGGCAGCAGCACCTCCACCGGCATGCCCGCTTTGAGGCTGCCATCGGGATTGGGCAGGCGCAGCCGGGCCAGGAACACGATATTGCCCCGCTCCTCTGGATCGAGGATGTGGGTGGGGCGGAACTGAGCTTCGGCGGCGATGAAGGTGACCACGCCCTGCACCCCGGTCTGCTGCACAGTCTCCACCCACACCTGATCGCCGAGGACGAGGCGGTGCAGATCCTGTTCCGCCACGAAGACGCGGACGTCGAGCGCGGCGGCGTCGGCCAGGGCGATGAGGGGAACGCCGGCGGCGATGGTCTCGCCCGGCTCGATCAACCGGGCCTGGACGCGGCCGGTGATCGGGGCTGTGATCTGCGTACGGGGCAGCGGCCAGCGAGCCAGGGCCAGCGCGGCCTCGGCCCGCTGCACCTCGGCCGCGGCCACCGCCACCCGCTCGGCCGTGGGGGGGGCCGCGTCCGCAGTGTATTCGGCCTGGGCCACGGCCAGCGCGGCCTCGGTCAGAGCGACCTGCCGGGCAGCGCTGCGCACCTGCACTTGCAAGGCCAGCGGCTCGCTGCGCATCTGCCGCAGCAGGGTCAGGCTGCGCTGCAAGCCCTGGCGGTGGGCGGCGGCGGCATCGGCAGCAGCCGCCGCCGCGGCCAGTTGATGCTCGAAGATCTGCTGCTGGAATTTGCCCTCGCGCGAGCCATCGGTGCGGGCCTGCGCCAATTCAATCTCCAGCCGGGCGATCAGGGCCTGATGGCGCGCCGCCTCGGCGTCGGCCGCGGGCAGCAGCGCGGCCACACGGTCGATCTCCGCGGCGATAGCCAGGGGTCGCGCCAGTTCCGTCTCGGCCTGGGCCAGGGCGCGGCGGGCATTGGCCAGGGCGGTTTCGGCTGCGGTCACGCCGGCCGCGGCTACGGCCACCCGTTCCGGGCGGGGCGGGGCCGCGGCGGCCTGGTACGCGGCCCTGGCCGCGGCCACCGCGGCTTCTGCCGCGGCGATGTCGCGGCGCAGTTGGGCATCATCCAAAGTCACCAGTGTTTGCCCCGCCGTAACCGGATCGCCGGGCGCGGTCCACACGCCCGCGGCCCGACCCGCGATCTCGCTCATGGCGTAGACCTGCCGCGTTTCCAGCACGCCGCTGAGGCGGATGCCGGGCGCGGGCGCGGGCGGCGACGCAGCGACCGTAGCCGTCTGCGTCGTTGGCGTTCGGCCCAGCCACTGCCGGGCCTGTTGGATCGGCCGCGGCGGCAGTCCCGCATCCAGCCAGACCTGCTCCACCCGATCGGGCGCCAGCCACAAACCAGCCACGGTCAGTAGAACTGCCAAAAGCAAAAGGGCGAGGAGGAAAGTGAGGAAACGACGCATGGTTTAGTGGTTGGTTGGTTTGTTGGTTTGTTGGTTGGTTGGTTTGTTGGTTGGTTGGTTTGTTGGTTGGTTGGTTGGTTTGTTGGTTGGTTGGTTTGTTGGTTGGTTGGTTTGTTGGTTGGTTGGTTTGTTGGTTGGTTTGTTTGTTGGTTGGTTGGTTTGTAAATTGGTAGATTGGTGGAGATCGCCAAGAAACACAAAAACCAACAAACAAACCAACAAACCAACAAACCAATCTACCACCCCACCAAATCAACCGGCAGGCCGGGGCGCAGGATGGGGTCGGGGTCGGGGAGGATCAGGTGCAGGGCGTAGACCGCGGCGGCGCGCTCGGCCACATTCTGGGCCTGCAGCGGGATAAATTCCGGCTCGTCGGCGATGCTCTGCACCACGGCCACGAAGCTGCGGCCGGGCGCGGCGCTCACGAGCAGGGGCAGACGGTCGCCGGGCTGCACCGCGGGCAACAGGCTGGCCGGCAGGTAGATGGTCAGCTCCAGACGGCTGGGATCGTGCAGGGTGAGCAGCCGCTGGCCCGGGCCCAGCACCTCGCCGACAGAGCGATAGCGTTCAGCGACGACGCCGGCAGCCGGCGCGGTCAACAGGGTCTGCTCCAGGCGGGCCGCGAGCGCGGCTGCCGCGGCCGCGGCCTGGGCCACGGCAGCCTGAGCCGCGGCGATCTCGGCGGCGGCAGCGCCGGCCGCGAGCGCGTCCACCTGGGCCTGGGCGATGCCCCAGGCAGCCAGGGCCTGATCGCGGGCATTGGCAGCCGCGATCACCTGCGCCTCCGCCGGCTGGGGATCGTCACGCTGGCGGCGGAGGCTGGCGAGCGCGGCCTGGGCCTGCTGCACCGCGGCATCCGCGGCGGCGCTGGCCTGCCACGCGGCCCACGCCTCCTGCCCGGCCAGGTTCCATTGCGTGTTGGCGTAGCCGACCTTGTCCGGGGGCGCGTCGAGATGGACGCTGCCGCCCCCAGGCAGGGGCGCATCGACGCCCTGCCACAGGTCGCGGGTGATCGCCTCCCACATCTGCACGGCCACGTCCGCGGCCTGGGCCTGGCTGCGGGCGGCGCGGGCCTCGGCCTGGGCCGCGGCCAGCGCGGCCTCGGCCTGGGCGATCTGCACGGCCAGCAGCTGCGGCTGGTCGCGCAGGAGGGTGGCGTCGGCCAGCGCTTGCTCTGCGGCGGCGGCCGCGGCCTGGGCCTGGGCCGCGCGGGCCTGGGCCAGAGCCAGTTCGGCGGAGGGCGCGGGGGCAGAGATCAGCGCCAGCCGGGCTTGCGCCGCGGCCACATCCGCCGCGGCCGCGGCCCCTTGCAGGCGCAGAAAACTATCGTCCAGACGGGCCAACAGTTGCCCCGCGGCCACCGCATCCCCCTCCTCCACGCCGATCTGCAGCAGCCGCCCGCCGATTTCGGGCGCGATGTCGAGGGTGGCAGCCTCGAGGAAGCCGGTGAAGCGGGGGGCGGGGGTCGACTTCGGCGAGCTCAGTCGGGTCGCTGCCGGGGCAGCGCAGCCTGCCAGCAGCAGGATCAGCAGCAGAGCAGACAGGCGAAGGGGGCGGTCATTGCACATTGGCGATGAATACATCTTCGAGTGAGGGGGGGATGATCTGCATGCCGCGCAGGCCGGCAGGCGCGAGCAGCGCGCTCAGTTCCGGCAGGCGGCGGTCGAGATCGGGGGCGATGGCGTGGATGCGGCGGCCGTAGAGGGCCACATCCGCCAATCCGGCCTGGCGCAGGGCCGCCATCGCGGCCTGCGGCTGCTCGCAGCGGATCTCCAGCACCTGGCCGGCCATGCGCGTTTGCTTGATCTGGCCGGGCGCGCCCTCGGCAATCAGGCGGCCGTTGTGGATGAAGGCCAGGCGGTGGCACTGCTCGGCCTCGTCCATGTAGTGCGTGGTGACAAAAAGGGTGGTCTGCTCTGCGGCCAGGTCGTAGAGCAGGCGCCAGAAGCTGCGGCGGCTGACCGGATCGACGCCGGCGGTGGGTTCATCCAGGAAGATCAGCGCGGGCTCGTGCAGGATGGCGGCGGCGAGGGCCAGGCGCTGCCGCCATCCGCCCGGCAGGCTGGCCGTGATCTGCCGGCGCTGCGCTTCCAGGCCGACGCGGGCCAGGGCTTCCTGGCGGCGACGGCGCAGGGTTCGCCCGCGCAGGCCGTAGGCGCGGCCATAGAAATCGAGGTTTTCGGCCACGGTCAGGTCAGGATAGAGGCTGAAATGCTGGCTCATGTAGCCCACGCGCCGCGCGATCTGCCCGGCGCGGCGGGCGACATCGATGCCCAGGACGTGGGCCGCGCCGGCGGTGGGGGGCAGCAGGCCCAGCAGCATGCGGATGGTGGTGGTCTTGCCGGAGCCGTTGGGGCCGAGGAAGCCAAAGATCTCCCCGCGCTGCACGCTGAAATCGATGGCGTCCACCGCGGTGAAATGGCCGAAGCGTTTGGTCAGGCCGGCGACGATTATGGCCGGGCCGGCGGGGGCAGGAGAGTCGATCATGGCTGCGGGGTGCTCATCAGATAGATGAAAGCCTCTTCCAGGCGGGGGGTGTCGGGCAACACCTGGCGCAGGCGCAGGCCGTGGCCGCTGAAATACGCGGCGATGACCTGCGGCGGCAGGGGATCGGCCAGGAAAAGGTGCAGGCGGTCGCCGTAGATCTGGTGGCTGAGATGTCCGGGCAGCCCGGGGGCGAGGGCGGCGGCCGCGAGCAGGTCGGGCGTGTAGAGGGCGAACATGTGGCCGGGCGCCAGTTGGCGCAACGCCGCGGGCGCATCCTGGCGGATCAGGCGGCCCTGGTGCATCAGGCCGACGCGGTCGCAGCGTTCGGCCTCGTCCATGTAGGGTGTGGTGATGAGAATGGTGACGCCGGCCAGCCGCAATTCGCCCAGGATCTCCCAAAACTCGCGGCGGCTGATCGGATCCACGCCGTTGGTCGGCTCGTCCAGGAGGAGGAGCGGGGGCTGGTGGATGAGGGCGCAGGCCAGGGCCAGCTTTTTCTTCATCCCGCCCGACAATTGGCCGGCGGGCCGGTGGATGAACGGCTGCAACCGCGCGAATTGCAGCAGGCGGTCGATGCGCTGCCGGGCCGCGGCCCCGCGCACGCCGAAGATGTCGGCGAAGAATTGCAGGTTTTCCAGCACCGAAAGGTCGCCGTAGAGGCTGAACTGCTGCGGCATGTAGCCGATCTGCCGGCGCACGCGTTCGGGCTGGCGCACGATATCGCAGCCGGCCACTTCGGCGCGGCCGCGCGTGGGCCGCAGCACCGCGGCCAGCATGCGCAGGGTCGTCGTCTTGCCGGCGCCGTCAGGGCCGATCAGGCCGAAGGTCTCGCCGCCGGCGAGGGTCAGATCCAGGTCGGTGACGGCCGCGACCGGGCCAAACCGGCGGCTGAGGTGGTGGGCAGAGAGGGTGGACATGGGCGGGGGCGTCAGAGGGCGCGGGTGAAGCCGCGCCAGGCAATGCCGCCTGCAGCGAGGGCAAAGATGAAGATGGCGAGCACATGGCCCTGGATCATGGCCAGATCGGCCCCGCGCAGGGCCACGGCGCGCATGATCGCCATAAAATGTTGCAGGGCGGAGACCTGGGCCAGGCCGCGCATCACCAGGGGCATGCTCTCCACCGGCAGCAGGTAGCCGCTGATCGTGACTTCGAGAATGGCGACGAGGAAAACGAGCAGCACCGCCTGTTGCTGCGTCTGCGTGAATACGGAGATGAGGGTGCCCTGGCCGACGATGGCCACGACGAACAGGGCGGCCACCGCGATCAGCAGGCCGAGATCCCCGCGCAGGGGCACGCCAAAGCCCAGCCGCTGCACGGCCAACAACAGCAGAAAGTTGAACAGGCCGACCAGGATGGCAGGCAGGGCCTTGCCGATGATCAGTTCCAGCCGGCGCAGGGGGGTGATCAGCAGTTGCTCCAGCGTGCCCAATTCTTTTTCGCGCACAAAGCCGGTCGCGGCCACCACCAACGCCACTTGATAGGTGATGAAGGCCACCATCGAGGGGATGCCGAACCATTGAAAATCGAAAGCGGGGTTGAACAGGGCGCTGGTGCGCACCTCGACCCCGCCCATGTCGGGCAGGGGGGTGTGGCGCAGGCGGCGGAAGAGGAGCTGGTTGGCCACGCTCTCGATCACCTGGCGGGCGTTGGCGCCGACGATGACGTTGCTGCCATCCACCAGGGCCTGAATCTGGGCCGGATCGTTGCCGGCGAAGAAGGCGCGGCTGAATCCGGGCGGGATGACGATCCCCACCTGAGCGTCGCCGGCATCGAGCAGGGCCAGCAGGTGGCCGCGATCGGGGGGGAAGAAGCGCACTTGCATTTCCTCGCTGTTGTCAAGGGCCAGCACCAGATCGCGGCTGAGCGCGCTCTGATCCAGATCGAGCACCGCGGCGGGGAGATCGACGATGCCGCGGGCGGTGTTGTTGGCCAGCAACACCAGTTGCAGGGTGGGCGCCAGGATCAAAAAGAGCACGAGGAAGCGGTCGCGGGCCAGTTGCAGCAACTCTTTCCAGGTGAGATTGAGGATCTGCACCAGCATCAGCGCACCTGCTTGCGAAAGAGGAGGGTGGTGAGGGTGAGGGCGGTCGCGGCCATGCTGAGGAGGATGAACACTTCCTCGCCCAAGGCCATGACGCCCTGGCCCTTCAAAAAGGCGCCGCGGGCCATGATCACGAAATGGGTGGCGGGCAGCGCCTGCGAGATCAGCCCGGCGTTGGCGTCGGGCGGCAGCAGCAGGCCGCTGAGGAAGATGCTGGGCACGAGGAAGAGGAGGAGCACGGCCCGCAGCGCGGTGCTCTGTGTGGTCATGAAGCTGGAGAAGAGGATGCTGAGGCCCAGCACCGCGGCCAGATAGACCAGGATCAGGAGGATGAGGTCGGGGTAGCTGCCGCGGAAAGGCACGCGGAACCAGAGCAGGGTGACGAGCACCGCCACCCCGGCCCCGATTAGGCCAAAGAGGGTGTAGGGGATGAATTTGCCCAGCACATATTCCAGGGGGCGGATGGGCGTGGCGGCCAGGCTTTCGAAGCTGCCCAGTTCGGTTTCGCGGGTCATGGCCAGGGCCACGGCCATGCCAGGGAGGATGAGGACGATGGCCAGCAGGGCCGGGGCCATGCTGTGGCTGGAGGCGAGGAAGGGGTTGAACAGCACCAGGCTGCGCACTTCGATGCCGGCGGCAGTGCTGCGTCCGGTGTAGGCTGCGGCCCAGGCGATGATGCGATCCGCCACCTCCACCAATTGCCGCGAGCTGCTCAGCGGATCCGCGCCATCGCTCAGCAATTGCAGGGCGGCCCTATGCCCGGCCGCGAGGTCGCGGCCAAACCCCGGCGGGATCACCAGCGCCAGCCCGATCTCCCCGGCCTGCATGCGCGCCTCCAACGCTTCGTAGCGCTCGGCCGGGGGCGTGAAGGTCAGTTCCGGCGCGGTGGCCAGGGCCTGGAGCAAGGCTCGCGACTGCGGGCTTTGGTCGCGATCCAGCACGGCCACGGCCACGGTGGCGGTGTCAAAGGAGAAGAGATAGGCGAAGGCCACCAGCATCACCGCCGGCGAGAGGGTGACCAGGAAAAGCAATCGCCGATCCCGGAAGATGTGCCGGAATTCCTTGCGTACAATCGCCCACAGGCGCAGCATAGACATGTGCAACGCGCTTTTCAGGCTTTCAGGCCTTGTACAGCTCCTCTTTCAGCACGCCGATGAAGGGCAGGTTGCGGTACAGTTCGGCAAAGTCCAGGCCATAGCCCACCACGAATTTGTCGGGGATCTCGAAGCCGATCCAGTCGATGGGCACATCGACTTGCCGCCGCGCCGGCTTGGAGAGGAGGGCGACGATGCGTAGGCTGGCCGGGTTGCGGGCCAGCAGCAGCCCGCGCAGGTAGTCGAGGGTGTAGCCGCTGTCGATGATGTCCTCGACGATGAGCACATGCCGATCCTCGATCGGTTCGTCCAAATCTTTGAGGATGCGCACCACGCCGCTGCTCTCGGTGGCCGCGCCGTAGCTGGAGGTGGCCATGAAATCGATGGCGTGGGGGCAGGGCAGGGCGCGCATCAGGTCGGAGAGGAAGACGATGCTGCCCTTGAGCACGGAGATCAGCAGCGGCTGCTGGCCGGCGTAGGCCGCGGCAATCTCGCCGGCCAACGCCTGGATGCGTTGCTGCAACTGCTCTTGGCTGACAAGGATTTCGGCGATGTGGTCGTTCATAGATTGGTAGATTGGTAGATTGGTAGATTGGTAGATTGGTAGATTGGTAGATTGGTGGGGATCGCCAGAAAATCGGTATTCGGTATTCGGTATTCGGTATTCGGTGATCGCGCCAACCTGACTGAATACTGAATACTGACCACTGAATACTGAATACTGACCACTGAATACTGAATACTGACCACTGACCACTGACCACTGAAGATTGTAGCACGTCCAATGGTGGGGCGAAAGAAAGGGAAGCGCGCCAACAATAGGCCGGCGCTGATGTTGGGCATCCGGATCGCATGCGATTTATACTTCACTGCCCCCCGACACTTGCCTCCTGCCCCCCTACCCCCCTGCCCCCTGACACCTTTATGATCCTGCCCTTTCTCGGTGAGATGGCCGCGCTCGGCACTTCGGTTTGCTGGTCGTTCACCTCCACCTTCTTCACCCTGGCCGGGCGCAGGATCGGCTCGGTGGCGGTCAACCGCATCCGCCTGCTGCTGGCGGTGATCTTCCTGACCCTGGCGCACGCGCTGTTGCGCCTGCCTCTGCCCCTGGCCGCCGGCGCCGAGCGCTGGCTCTGGCTCGGCCTTTCCGGTCTGATCGGCCTGGTCATCGGCGACGCCCTGCTCTTCCAGGCCTTCCTCTGGATCGGACCCCGCCTGACCATGCTGCTGATGAGCCTGACCCCGGTGATCAGCGCCCTGCTGGCCTGGTTCCTGCTGGATGAGCGCCTGACGCGGCAACAGTTGTTGGGCATTTCCGTGACGGTGGCGGGCGTGGCCTGGGTGGTGCTGGATCGCAGCAGCCATAGGGGCGGGGCCGGCGGCAATCGCAATTATCTGTGGGGCATCCTTTTTGGTCTGGGCGCGGCCGCGGGGCAGGCCGTGGGCCTGATCACGGCCAAGAAAGGGCTGGCGGGCGATTTTTCCCCTCTGACCGGCACCCTGATGCGCATGCTTGTGGCCGCGGGGGTGATGTGGGGCATGGCCCTGCTGGCCGGGCAGGCGCAGAGCACGCTGCGGCGGGTGGCAGAGCAGCCCCGAGCCATGCTCTACACCCTGGGCGGCGCCTTTTTTGGCCCCTTTTTGGGCGTCACTCTCTCGCTGACTGCGGTGCAGGCCACGGCGGTGGGCGTTGCCAGCACGCTGATGGCCCTGCCCCCGATCTTCTTGCTGCCGATCAGCCGCGTGTTCTTTGGCGAGACCATCGGCGCGCGGGCGATCCTGGGGGCCGGCATCGCCATGGCCGGCGTGGCGCTGCTGGCGTTGTGAGCGCCGGGAGCGGGCAGCTGCCCTAAGTGAGTTGCACGACCGCCCAACGATTCAACTCAATAGCGAGTCGCTGCAGGCGATCTTCCCGACTAAGTGAGTTGCACGACCGCCCAACGATTCAACTCAATAGCGAGTCGCTGCAGGCGGTCTTCCCGACTAAGTGAGTTGCACGACCGCCCAACGATTCAACTCGATAGCGAGTCGCTGCAGGCGGTCGTGCAACTCACTTGCCAGCGAGTCAGCTCAATAGCGAGTCGCTGCAGGCGGTCTGCCCGACTAAGTGAGTTGCACGACCGCCCAACGATTCAGCGCGATGGTGAGTCGCTGCAGGCGGTCGTGCAACTCACTTGCCAACGATTCAACTCAATAGCGAGTCGCTGCAGGCGGTCGTGCAACTCACTTGCGGACTCACGCGCCCGACGCGTCTGCCCACTCGCGCAAATCCCGGCCATCTGCTACAATGACCTCCTCCAACCACACGCTCCATCCCCATCGAGGTCATCATGCTCCACGGCGGCGGCTGGTGGGGCTTCATCCGCTCGGATGAAGACGCCCGCCCCACTATCAGCGCTCAACTTTTGCGCCGGGTCTGGGCCTACGCCCGGCCCTATCGCCTCTGGATCTTCTTCGTCCTGGCCGGCATCTTCGTCAGCACCCTGCTCGATACCGCCCTGCCCCTGGTCGTGCGTGACCTGATCAACCACGCCATCCCCAACCGGGATTTTGGCCGGCTGAATCTGCTAGCTCTGGCCCTGATCGTCATCCCCCTGCTGGGCGGGCTGATCGGCGTGTGGCAGCGGCAATACTCGGCGCGGGTGGGCGAAGGCATCATCTATGACCTGCGCCGCGGGCTCTACGCGCATTTGCAGCGCATGAGCCTGCGCTTTTTCACCACCACCAAGTCGGGCGAGCTGATCTCCCGGCTCAACAACGATGTGGTCGGCGCTCAGAATGCCATCACCGGCACCCTGATCGACTTCATCACCAACATCATCACCCTGGTGATCACCCTGGCCGTGATGTTGCGGCTGGATTGGCGGCTGACCCTGCTGGCGGCCATCGTCCTGCCCCTCTTCATCCTCCCCGCCCAGCGCATCGGCCGCATCCTGCGCGATATCCGCCGCGACCAGCTCAAGGCCAACGCCGATATGACCTCGCAAATGCAGGAGACGCTGAACGTGAGCGGGGCGCTGCTGGTCAAACTCTTTGGCCGCCAGGCCGACGAACAGGGCAGATTCAGCGGCCACGCCGCCCGGGTGCGCGATTATGGCGTGCGTCAGGCGTTGATCGGGCGCAGTTTCTTTGTGATCATCGGTCTGGTGGCGGCCATCGGCACCGCCGCGGTCTACTGGGTGGGCGGCTATCTGACCATGACCACGGCCACCTTCCAGATCGGCGACATCGTGGCCTTTGCCCTCTATCTGCCCCGGCTCTACGGCCCCCTTTCGGCCCTGGTCAACGCCCGCGTCAGCCTGGCCACCTCGCTCGTCTCCTTCGAGCGCGTGTTCGAGGTGCTCGACCTGCCCCTGGAGATCAGCGATGCGCCTGGGGCCAGCACCCTGCCGGAGGTGCGCGGGCAGGTCGAATTGGACGGCGTCTATTTTTCCTATCTGGCCGAAGGCGAAGCCGTCACCCTCAGCAGCAAGGATGGCGACACGCCCGGCGCCATCCAACCCATCACCACCCGGCGCTGGGCGCTGGAAGATGTCAGCTTCACGGTCGAGCCAGGCCAATTGGCCGCCCTCGTCGGCCCCTCCGGCGCGGGCAAGACCACTGTCACCTATCTGCTGCCCCGGCTCTACGACCCCAGCCGCGGCAGCATCCGCATCGATGGCCATGATCTGCGCGCCATCACCCTCGATTCCCTCGCCGCCCACATCGGCATGGTCACGCAGGAGACCTTCCTCTTCCACGACACCCTGCGCGCCAACCTGCTCTATGCCCGCCCCACCGCCAGCGGGGAGGAGATGATCGCTGCCTGCCAGGCCGCGCACATCCACGACCTCATTGCCTCGCTGCCGCAGGGCTACGACACCATCGTGGGCGAGCGCGGCTACCGCTTCAGCGGCGGCGAAAAGCAGCGCATCGCCATCGCCCGCGTCATCCTCAAAAACCCTCGCATCCTCGTGCTCGACGAAGCCACCTCCTCGCTTGATTCCGAATCGGAGCGGCTGATCCAGGCGGCGCTGCAGCCGCTGATGGCCGATCGCACCAGCATCGTCATCGCCCATCGCCTCTCCACCATCCTCGCCGCCGACCTCATCCTCGTGATCGATGAAGGCAAAGTAGTCGAGCGGGGCACGCATGACGAGCTACTCGCCCTCGACGGCCTCTACGCCCGCCTCTACCGCACCCAATTCGCGCAGCAGGGGGAGGGGGGTGGTTAGTTGGTTAGTTGGTTGGTTGGTTGGTTGGTTGGTTGGTTAGTTAGTTGGTTGGTTAGTTGGTTGGTTGGTTGGTTGGTTGGTTGGTTAGTTGGTTGGTTGGTTGGTTGGTTGGTTGGTTAGTTGGTTGGTTAGTTGGTTGGTTGGTTGGTTGGTTAGTTGGTTGGTTGGTTGTTGGTTGTTGATTGTTGGTTGTTGATTGTTGGTTGTTGGTTGTTGATTGTTAGTTGTTGATTGTTGATTGTTGACCATGTCTCGTTCCGGTTTCCGTCTCTTCGTACTCCTGGGCTTGCTGGCCTTGCTGGCCGGGTGCGACCTGCGCCTGCGCGACACCACGCTGGCCGAGATGGACGCGGCCGAGGCCGCCTGGCAGCAGCACCCCATCCCCGATTATCACATCGTGGTGGAAGTGCAGCGCCCCGATGAACTGCGGCGGATCGATATCCGCGTGCAGCAGGGCGAGGTGATCAGCGCCGTGCTGCTGCAGTGGGATGCGCAGCAGCGCGTATGGCGCCCGCCCTATGATCTGCCGCCCGCGCACTCCTTCCCCTTCACCGTGCCCGGCCTGTTCGACACGGTGCGGGGCGCGCTGGCGCACAGCGGGCGCACCCGCATCGCAGTGCAGATGGCCGGCGACCCCGCCTTCCCTCAGCGCATCGAATTCGGGCCGGTGTGGGAGGAGGGGCAGATGGTGCAGGGCACCGAAGCCAGCATCCGCGTGCGCGAATTCGAGGCCCTGTCCGATCCCACAGAAAACTGACCCATGATCCTCCCCCTCACCCTCGCCCACCGCGCTGCCTGGCTGCGCCTGCGTCAGGCCTTGTGGCCGGATGAGGACGCGGCCGCGCATCTGGCCGAGATCACCCAGTTCTGCGCCGCGCCGCAACGTTTTGGCCAATTCGGATTCTTCTCCGCCCAGGGCGATCTGCTCGGCTTCATCGAGCTTTCCCTGCGCGTTGATTATGTCAACGGCGCCAGCACCAGCCCGGTGGCCTTCCTCGAGGGGATCTACGTACAGCCCGCCGCGCGCAGGCGCGGGATCGCCCGCAGCCTGATGCAGGCAGCCGAGGCCTGGGCCAGGGCCACAGGCTGCACCGAACTGGCCTCGGATGCAGACCTGCAGAACAGCGCCAGCCATGCCATGCACGAGGCCCTGGGCTTCCAAGAAACCGAACGCGTGGTTTTCTTCTGCAAACAACTCGATTCTGCCTGATATTTTGATTTGACCCGCGCTCCTTGCGATTGAATCCCCACCCTCTGTGCTACAATCCTGCACCCCACCCGGCAAAAGCACCCCATGCCACACCATGACCCCCAAACACTGATCCCCCATTTGCAGGCCATCCCCTATTTCGCCGGCCTGGAGCCTGCGCTGCTACTCGAGATCGCACAGGCTGCCATCTGGCGGGAGTACGCGGCCGGGGCCATGGTTTTTTTGGAAGGGGAATTCAGTCTCAACCTGTATTATCTGGCGTTCGGCTGGATCAAAGTGGTGAAAATGTCGGCGGAGGGCCGGGAACAGGTGCTGCGTTTCCTCGGCCCTGGCGATGTCTTCAACGAGGTGGGCGTTTTTGTCAGCCGGCCCAATCCTGCCACCGCCATCGCCCTGGAGCACTGCGGGGTGTGGCTGTTGCAGCGCCAGCAGGTGCGCCGGGTGCTGGAGGCCCATCCGGCCATGCTCTTGCAAGTGCTGGAAAACATGGCCCGGCGCATCGCCTATCTGGCCGAGATGGTGGCCGAACTCTCTCTGCACACGGTGGAGGCGCGCCTGGCCCGGCTGCTGCTGGATCAAGCGCAGGGGGGCGTGGTGCAGCGCCAGCGGTGGAATACGCAGGCCGAGATGGCGGCTCGCCTGGGCACGGTGCCCGATGTTCTCAGCCGCGCCCTGCGCAGCCTCAGCGACGCCGGCCTGATCGCAGTCGACCGCCAGCAATTCCGCATCCTCGACGCCCGCGGCCTGAGCGAACGGGCCTTGCTGAAGGAATAGGGGCCTCTGCCAGGGACAAACGCAATCGCCGCGGCCATCCGACAAAAGTCGATGACACGCGACCACAGCCGGTGCTAGACTGCGTGCATTCTATCGCGCTCTCTCCATCGTCGGTCGCCCGCTCTGCATCTGCCCAGGAAGCCGCCATCATGCCCCACGCCACCTCTATCACCCGCGCCCATATCACCATGGCAGCCATCTATCTGGTGGTTGCCCTTCTCAGCCTGTTCGATTTCATCCTCGCCCAGTTTGGGCTGATCGCGCCGCTGGAAAACCTCTACTGGTTCCGGCTGCACATGATCACCATCGGCGTGCTGGCGCAGGCAGTGATGGGCGTGCTGCCCCTGCTGTTGGCCCGGCGGCTGCGCGTGGCTGCGCCCACGGGCGCGCTGCCGTGGATCCTGTTCGGCCTGCTCAATTTGGGCCTGTTGCTGCTCAGTTTTGGCCAGGTGTTGTGGAATCAGCCCCTGCGCAGCAGCGGCGGCTGGGTGCTGTTGCTGACTCTCTCCCTGTGGCTGGCGGCGCTGGCGCAGATGTGGCGGCGCGCGCCGCGGCCCCGTCCGCTGGCAGCGGGATTCTTTCTGGCCGGGCCTTCCTTCCTCTGGCTGGGCGTGCTGATGGCCCTGACCATACTGGAGGGCTGGCCCTCCCCGCAGGGGTATCAGGCGGTAAAAGAATCGCACGTGCACAGCAACATCTTCGGCTTCACCGGCATCACCGTGGCCGGGGTGATCTTGAATGTGCTGCCGGCGCTGTTTGGCCGTGATCTGGCTCGTCCGCAGTGGGTGCGGCCGATCTTTTGGCTGATGACAGTGGGCGCGTTCCTGCTGTGGCTGGGGCCGTACATCGGCGTCATTCTGATCATGGGCGGGGGGCTGCTGCTCTACGTCATCGGTCTGGCCCTGACGCTGGCCAACTTCTATCTCACCCGGCGCGGGGCGGCGGCGGTGCAGGGGACGCATCTGTTGACCAGTTATCTCTGGGTGGCGGCCCCGGCTGTCGCCACCATCGCCTTTGTCCTCTTCGGCCCCGATCAAGTTTCGCTGACAGAACTGGAAGCGGGCGTGACGCAGGGCCTGGTGTACGGCTGGATCTTGCAGATCGTGCTGGCGTTCCTGCCCGCGCTCAGCCGCCGCCTGCTCACAGGCAACGGAGACTGGGCCGCGGCCCTGCGCCCCGAGGAGGGCAGCCGTTTCAGTCTGATCCTGCTGAATCTGTCGGTGGCCGCGGTGTGGCTGGCCAGCATCTTGCTGCCCTGGGATCAGGCCCGCCCCATCGTTGCCATCGCCTATCTCTTTCTGATCGTGGCCACGCTGCCCTACCTGCGCATCTTCTGGCAGGCGTTGCGCCGCGTCCCGGCCAGCATCCCCGCACATTGATCGCAGGGCCGGACGGTGGCACACCGTCCAGTCAGCCACCTCTCTATGCCATTTTGGAGTGTTCACCATGTCCGAATCCACTAAAATCCCTAGTGTATTTTATACAAATATTGAAGATCAGGTAATTTTTGGAGAAATTGGACCAAAACCGCAATTTCTCGTAGATAGTGAACAAATGAAGGTTATCCTGGCGGGGTTAGAGCCAGGCCAGCAGATCCCGGCGCACCCCGAATCGTTGGCGATGTATCACTTCCTGTCCGGTTCCGGGGTCATGGAAGTGAATGGCGAGCGCTTCCCGGTCGGCCCCGGCGCCACGGTGATCACCCCGCCCAACGCCACGCGGGGCATGAAAGCAGAAACGCGGCTGGTCTTCCTCGCCGCCAAGCCGGGGTGAGGGGTCAGTATTCAGTATTCAGTGGTCAGTATTCAGTATTCAGTGATGGGCGCGCCCACTGACCACTGACCACTGAATACTGAATACTGACCACTGAATACTGTATACTTGAGGGTGTGGCGCCGCGCGCCGGTTCACTTCAATCACCCTCTCATACAGGAGACTGACATGCAGCACCTCAAGTTCATGAAGCTGTGGGCAATCCTGGGGCTGGTTCTGGCCCTGGGCCTTGCCGTTGCCCGCTCCTCCGCCCCGGCCTGGGCGCAGGAGGGCGAGATCACCGATCAATCTATGGCGGCGGCAGTGGGCACCGCCTTCACCTATCAGGGCCGGCTGGAGCAGAACGGCAGCCCGGTCAGCGGCGCCTGCGACTTCCAGTTCAGCCTGTGGGACGCGGCCACAGGGGGCACTCAAGTGGGCGCCACCGAGACCAAAACCAGCGTGCCCCTCAGCGCCGGCTACTTCAACGCCGCCCTCGACTTCGGGCCCGGCAGTCTTTTTGGGCCCGCCACCTTTGGCGGCGAAGCCCGCTGGTTGGCGATCAGCGTGCGCTGCCCCGCGGGCGGCGGCGCCTACGCCCCCCTCAGCGGGCGCGCGGCCCTTACCCCCGCGCCCTACGCCCTCAGCCTGCGGCCCGGCGCTCTCATTGCCGGCGATATGCCCTCGGCAGCCACCCTGCGCGTGCGCAATAACACCGCCAGCACCTCCTCCAGCGCCATCCAGGGCATGAACAGCTCCACCGCCGGCGCCGGCGTCTATGGCCGGGCCGAGGCTACCAGCGGCGCCAACTACGGCGTCTATGGCCAGACTGACTCGCCCCAAGGCTACGGCGTCTTTGGCAAGGCGCCCCCTGCCGGCGGCTACGGTGTCTTCGGCGAGAGCGCATCTGGCCATGGGGTGCACGGCAAGGCCACGACCATGGATGGCTACGGCCTCTTTTCCGAAGGCAACGCCTATATCGATGGCAAGCTGGGCTGGAAAGGCATGACGAGTTACCTCTCCCTTTCCACCGCGGCCTTCCTCCCCCAAAGCTACGATGCCAACGCCTATATCGATTATGTCAACGAAGGCTACCGGCTCAAAAACCAATCCAATCGCTCCGAATGGTATGTGGCGCCGGTGCAACTCCCTCACACCGCAGTGATCACCGGGCTGAATGTGTGCTGGAAGGACTTTGCCGATGCCACGGCCACAATGGCCTTGCGCCGGCGGCCGCTGAACCCGGTGGCCGGCGACCATGATGTGCTCGCTGTGGTCAATTCGGTGGGCAGCGTGGGCGTCGGGCGCGAAGGATGTTACTCGGCGGACAGCGTCTCCTTTGCCGCGGTCGACAACGCCGGCTATGCTTACTATCTGGATGTGGCGTTGCCCGCCAACAGCGAGGATCTCGAACTCTACGCCGTGCAGATCGTGTACGAAATCTCCCAACCCTATTGATCCCGCCGCGCAAGGAGACACGATCATGAAAAAGAAACTCAGTCGCATGCTGCTGACGGCCCTGGCGGCGCTGCTTTTTGCCGCCGCGGCCTGGGCGCAGAGCGGCCAAGGCTACAATCTGACCTGGTGGACGGTAGATGGCGGCGGAGAAGTGGTCAGCGGCAAGGGCTACACGCTGCTGGGAACCGCGGGCCAGGCAGAGGCGGGGCCTGCGCTCAGCGGCAGTGGCTACACCCTCAGCAGCGGCTTTTGGGTAGGAGACGCCGCGGCCCCCGCGTTCCACACCTATCTGCCCGGCGTCCGCCGCGGCAGCCCCTGAGCCACAAAGGGAGGGAAGCGGAGACGCGGCCGCGTCTCCGCTTCCCTCTTCCTTGCCTATGTCAGCGGACGCAGTCCCGCTTCGATGGCCGCACGGCGGGGTTCGAGGAAGGGCGGCAGGGCCAGGCGCTCGCCCAGCGTTTCCAGCGGCTCATCCACGGTGAAGCTGGGGCCATCGGTGGCCAGTTCGAACAGCACGCCGTTCGGCTCGCGCACGTAAATGCTCTGGAAATAGTAGCGGTCGATGATCCCGCTGGTGTTGACGCCCATCTGATCGAAATGTCGCTGCCAGGCCTGATGCTCGGCGGTATCGGGAACGCGGAAGGCGACATGGTGCACACCGCCGGCGCCAGGCCGGGCCGGGGGCAGATCGGGCCGCACGGCCACATGCAACTCGGCGGCGGGGCCAGGGTCGGCAGAGCCGGCGCCGGCCATGCCGAACACATGCACGGCCGCGTCCGCTTTTTGCGGATGCGCGAAATGGCGCAGTTCGCGCATGCCCAACACCCGCGTCAGGAAAAGGGCGGTGGGTTCCAACCGGGCCACGGTCATCGTCACCGGCCCCAGGCCCCGGATCTGGTGCTGGGCAGGGATGGGGCTGCGCGACCAGGGGAAGATGGCCGCGGGCGGTTCGGCGGCAACGAGGGCCAGCCGTTGGCCCTCGAAATCCTCGAACAGGAGCATGGGGCGGCCATCGCCCGCGGCCGGCGCCTGATGGCTCACGCCCAGGGCGGCGAAACGCTGCTGCCACCAGGCCAGGCTGGCGGCGCTGTCCACGCGCAGCCCCACCTCGGTGATGCTGTGGCGGCCCCGCTGCTCCGGCGGTGTGTGCGGCCAATCGAAAAAGGTGAGATCATGGCCGGGGCTGGCGATCTCATCGGCGTAGAAAAGATGATACGCGCTGACATCGTCCTGATTGACCGATTTCTTGACCAGGCGCATGCCCAGCGTTTGGGTGTAGAAGTCATAATTGCGGCCCGCCTGCGCGGTAACCGCGGTCAAGTGGTGCAAACCGAGAAGTATGGGAGGCATGTGTAGGGATCCTTGAGGATTTCCTCGTCGAAGGAAAAAACCTTTAGGGTTTGGGGTGTGTGGATCAAAACTCGCTGTCTGACGCTGACGTCGAACACCTAAACCTTACCGCCCATTGCCAATTCTGTCTGTACGGTTTTCACCAATGATTCGGCCCGCAGTTCGGGCAGGTTGTAGCAGGGGCCGCCGAGATGGTCGGCAAGCTGTTGCGCCAGGCCGCGGTCGAAGGCCTGATGCTCCATATTCACCGTCACCGTGCGGATGTTGGCCTGTTTGAACAGCCCGGCCATGCGCAGGGCCTCATCCTGCGCGGGCATGCCGGTCATGCTGACATTGCCGGCGCCATCGGTGAGCAGGATCATCAGCGGCCGGGTCTCGGGGTCGCGGCGGCGCGCAGCCATGATCACGTTGTACGAGATCAGCAGCCCGGAGGAGAGAGGCGTCTTGCCGCCCACCGGCACATCGCGCAGCGCCTTTTGCGCCAGTTCCACGCTGGAGGTCGGCGGCAGCACCACCCGCGCCCGGTCGCGCTGGAACACCACCAATCCCACCTGATCGCGGCGTTGGTAGGCATCGACCAGCAGCGACATCACCGCGCCTTTGGTCGCTTCCATGCGCTCGGCCGCGGCCATCGACCAGGAGGCATCGACCACGAACAGGATCAGGTTGGAGGCGCGGCGCACCCGCACCTTGCGTTGCAGATCCTCCCGTTCCACGGCAAAAGCCACATGATCGTGGGCGCGGTGCACCTGCTGCAGCGACGCCTGCCGGAAAGTGGCGTCGAAGGCGATGTCATCCACCCGATCCTGCGCCGGCCTGGCCCGGATATAGCGCCCCCGCTTGCGCTCGGTGCGGGTGGTCGAGCGCTTGCCCCCCTTGGCCCGCGTCAATTTATCCAGAGGCGTATCCAGGCGTTTGGTTTTGAAGGTGTCACCGATCTCGGATAGGCGGTGCGGCGCCCGTTTTTGGCCATCGCCGCTCGTATCCTGGCCGCTCTGTTGCGGCGCCGCGCCTGCCGCGCCTGGCATTTCGGCGGCGCTGTCCTCTTGCTCTACCTCACCCTCTTTTTTTTTAGGTCGCTGTCCGCGCCCGCCTGCGATAGCTCGCTGGCCTGAGCGTCGGCCTCGCGCTGCGCCTGTTGCATGCGCTCTTGCAACTGTTGCGGCTGCAAGCTGGCATCCTGGAAGGGTTGGCGTTTGAGGCGGTGCGGCAGGGCCAATTCCGCGCCCACCTGAATATCGTGGGCGTTGATCTCCAGCCGCCCTTCGAAGGCGGCGTTGGCCTGCGCCGTCTTCAGGATGACGATGTCGGCGCGGTGGCCGTCCACATTGAAGGAGGCTGTGAGGTGGGCGATGAGATAGATATCGCGATCGCGGTAGCTGACCAGGGGCAGCCGTCGCCGCGCCCGTTCGATCTCTGCCGATACTTGCTGCTCGGCCTGGCGCCATTCGGCGTAGAAGCCCTCTGGATCCTGGTCATAGGCCAGGCGGCGGCGGACGATCTCCACGCGGGCGCGGGCATCGGGGATGCCCTCGATGTCCACAGCGTGGGCGAAGCGATCCAGCAATTGCGGGCGCAGATCGCCCTCTTCCGGGTTCATCGTCCCCACCAAAATGAAATTGGCGGGGTGCTGGAAGCTGATGCCCTCGCGCTCGACCACATTCACGCCCATCGCTGCCGAATCCAGCAGCAGATCGACCACGTGATCGTCCAGCAGGTTGACCTCATCCACATAAAGCAGCCCTCGGTTGGCCGCGGCCAGCACGCCCGGTTCGAAATGGCGCTCGCCCCGTTTGATCGCTTTCTCGATATCGAGGGTGCCCACTACGCGATCCTCGGTGGCGCTGACCGGCAGATCCACAAAACGGATGCGGCGGGTGCTGGTGGGCAACACGCCCTCCTCTTGCAAGCGCTCGTGACACTCGGTGCAGAAAAGCACCGGCTGGTTGGGGTCGCAGCCGAATTTGCAGCCCTCGACGACCTCGATATCGGGCAGCAGCGCGGCCAGGCCGCGGGCGGTGGTCGATTTGGCCGTGCCGCGCTCCCCGCGGATCAGCACCCCTCCGATCTGGGGATTGATGGCGTTGAGGATCAACGCCCGTTTCATGCGCTCCTGGTTGACGATGGCGGTGAAGGGGTAGACTGCGGGCATGGCAAAAAAGGCTCCGAATTGAGGGACATCACGAAGGGCTGGGCGGAAGGGCTTGCATCTCTGCTGTGCAGGCATTGGCTTTGCAACCACCTGCAACCAAGACAAGCAGGGATTATAGCAACGAGCGCACAGGGAAACCAAAGTGAGGGGGGAGGATGAAGGAGCAACGCACTTCCGTGCTACAATAAATACCTATGAATACTACCATTCTCATCACCTTTGCCGTCATCCTTTTCCTCGGCATCTTTGCCCAGTGGTTGGCCTGGCGGGTGCGGATGCCTTCCATCCTCCTGTTGCTGGCCTTTGGCTTCATCGCCGGCCCGGTCACAGGCTGGGTCAATCCAGATCAGCTCCTGGGCGATCTGCTTTTTCCCATCGTTTCCCTTTCCGTGGGCATCATCCTTTTCGAGGGGGGGCTGGGATTACGGCTAAAAAGTTTGCCCGCGGTTGGTCTCGTCGTGCGCAATGTCATCAGCATCGGCGCCCTGATCACCTGGGTCGTGAGCACGATCGCGGCCTATTTCATCCTTGGCCTCGATTTCTATCTCTCCCTGCTGCTGGGCGCCATCCTCATCGTCACCGGCCCCACCGTGATCCTGCCCATCTTGCGCGACCTGCGCCCGAAAGGGCAGGGCGCCGTCATCCTGCGTTGGGAGGGGATTCTGATCGATCCGGTGGGAGCCACGGTGGCGGTGCTGGTGTTCGATCTGATCGTGGCCATCGTGGCCCAGCACAGCGCCGACAACCTGTTGATCCTGTTGATCGAGATCGCCATCATCGGCACCGCGTTGGGCTGGGCTTTTGCCCGCTTTACCAGCATCATGCTCCGGCTCTACCTCATCCCCGACCATTTGCAAAACGCCGCCATTTTGATGATGGTGGTGCTGGCCTATGCGTTGGCCAACCGCATTGCGCCCGAATCGGGGCTGCTGGCGACGACGATGATGGGCATGACCCTGGCCAATCAGCAGGGCATCGACCTCAAACGCATCAAAGAATTTAAGGAAGATATCGGGGTGTTGTTGGTCTCCTCCCTGTTCATCTTGTTGGCCTCGCGCCTGCAATTCGCCGATTTCAGCGCGCTGGGAGGGGAAGTGCTGCTCTTCCTGGCCGTATTGATCTTGATAGCCCGGCCTTTGACCGTGTTGATCTCTACGGCCCGCTCCAAAATGGAACACCGCGACCGCCTCCTCCTGGCCGCGCTGGCCCCGCGCGGGATCGTGGCCGCGGCCGTCTCCTCCACCTTTGGGTTGGAGCTGGCCCGGCTGGGGTATCCGGGCGCCGAAAAGTTGGCCCCGATCACCTTTGTGGTGATCATCGGCACAGTGGTGATCTATGGACTCAGCATTGGCCCTCTGACGCGGCGGTTGGGCCTGTCGGAGACGAACCCGCAGGGCCTGCTACTGGTGGGAGCGCATAGCTGCGCCCAGAAGATCGCCCAATGCATCGCCGAGCTGGGTTTCCGGGTGGCGCTGGTGGATACCAACCCGCAGAATGTGCTGGCGGCTCGCCAGCTCGGTCTCACGGCCCATCTGGGCAGCATCTTGCATGAGGATGTGGTGGAAGAGATGAATTTGGCCGGGATCGGGCGCTTGCTGGCCCTCACTGCCAACAACGAAGTCAATTCTCTGGCCGTGCTCTATCTGGCCGAGGTGTTCGGCCGCTCGCACGTCTACCAATTGGCCCCGTCGGAAACAAACGTCAGCGATCAAGCCACCTTGCCGCAGTTTATGATGGGACGGCTGCTCTTCCCCGCGGGCGTCTATCATGCCACCCTGGAAGAGCGTTTTCAGCGCGGTTGGCAAATGCAGTTGGCCGACATCCCCACGGGCAAGGAGGCCAGCGCGTTCATCGCCGACCATGCCGAACGCATGATCCCCCTGTTTTGGCTCAGCCAACAAAACGAGCTGGTAGTGATCACCCGTAACAGTGACATGACGCCCGGTCCCGGCCAAAAACTGGTGGCCCTGGTCGCACCCGGAGTGACGTTCAGCCCCAAAGCAGACGCCGCAGATCCCGCCAGGCCTGGGGTATGAGCGGCGCAGCAAGTGGAGGCCAGCCTGTCGCTTGGCGGCAGGGCCCATCTCCGCTACAATCAGACGCATGCCCACCCCCATGCGCCGCCAATACTTGCAGATCAAAAAACAATATCCCGACGCCATCCTCTTCTTTCGCCTGGGCGATTTTTACGAGACCTTCGACGAAGACGCCAAGATCGTGGCCGCAGTCTGCGAGATCACCCTCACCAGCCGCCCGATCACGCAGGATCAGCGGGCGCCCCTGGCCGGGGTGCCCTGGCACAGCGCCGAAACCCACATCGCCAAACTGATCCAGGCCGGCTACAAAGTCGCCATCTGCGAACAGGTGGGCGAGGTGGGCAAGGGCCTGGTGGATCGGGATGTGATCCGGGTGGTGACGCCGGGCACGCTGGTGGAGCCGAACCTGCTCGACGCCCGCCGCAACAACTATCTGGCCGCGGTGGTGTTCGCAGCCGGCAAGCGGGCCGGCCTGGCCTACGCCGACATTACCACCGGCGAATTCGCCGTCACCCAGATCGACGGGCCGGACGCGGCCCGGCGGGTGCAGGAGGAATTGGCCCGCCTCGACCCTGCCGAGGTGCTGATCCCCGACAGCGGCGGCTATCCCGGCCTGGACGAGACGCGCACGCTCTCGCCCTACGACCCCTGGCGCTTCGAGACCGAGGCGGCGCGGCAGGCCCTGCTCGACTATTTTCAGGTCAGTTCGCTGGCAGCGTTCGGCTGCGAGGGCCTGCCTCTGGCCATCAGCGCTGCCGGCGCCCTCATCCAGTACCTGCGCCAGACGCAGAAGGGGGCGATGGGGCATCTCGCCGGCCTGCACACCTACAGCACCACGCAGTTCATGGTGCTGGACGCGGCCACGCGGCGCAATCTGGAATTGGTGGAGACGATCCGCGAACGGCAACGCAAAGGTTCATTGCTATGGGTGTTGGATCAGACCCGCACGGCCATGGGCGGGCGGCTGCTGCGTCAGCGTCTCAGCCAGCCCCTGCTGGACGTGTCCGCCCTGAACGCCCGTCTCGACGCGGTGGCAGCCTGGGCGCAGGCCGCGCTGGATCGGGCTGAATTGCGCGAGCAATTGCGGGCGGTGGGCGATATCGAGCGCTGGGTCAACCGCTGCACGCAGAAAGTGGCCACCCCGCGCGATCTGGCCGGGCTGCGCGAGGGCTTACGCGCCCTGCCCAAAGTGCGGGAAATAGCCGAACAGGTAGGACAGGCCGGGGGCCTGGACCTGTGCGCCGAGATCGTAGCCTTGTTGGATGCCGCCATCGCCGCGGACCCGCCCGCCACCCTGCAAAACGGCGGCGTGATTCGCAAGGGATTCAACGTCGAATTGGACAGCATCAGCCTGGCCGCCAAAGATGCGCGGGCCTACATCGCCGGCCTGGAGAAGGCCGAGCGGGAACGCAGCGGCATCAAGAGCCTGAAAGTAGGCTACAACAAGGTATTTGGCTATTATCTGGAAGTGACGAAGGCCAACGCCGCCCTCGTGCCCGATCATTACATCCGCAAACAGACGCTGGTCAACGCCGAACGCTACATCACCCCGGAATTGAAGGAATACGAATCGTTGATCTTGAACGCGCAGGAGCGCTTGCTCGACCTGGAGACGCAATTGTACCGGGGCGTGGTCGAGCAGATTGCCGCGCTGGCCTCCCGCCTGCTGGCCACCGCCCAGGCCCTTGCCAAACTGGATGTGAGCGCGGCCCTGGCCGAGATTGCCGTCAACCGGCGCTATGTGCGTCCGCACCTGGCCGATGATCTGGTCATCGACATTCGCGGCGGGCGGCACCCGGTGGTGGAGCTGACGCAGACCGACACGCCCTTCACCCCCAATCACACCCTGCTCAATCCGCAGCAGAGCCTGATCATTCTCACCGGGCCGAACATGGCCGGGAAGTCGACAAGCCTGCGCCAGACCGCGCTGATCACGCTGATGGCGCAGATCGGCGCCTTTGTGCCCGCGGACAGCGCCCATATCGGCCTGGTGGATCGCATCTTCACCCGCATCGGCGCCCAAGATGAACTGCACAGCGGCCAATCCACCTTCATGGTGGAAATGGTAGAGACGGCCAACATCCTTCACCACGCCACCGAACGCTCCCTGCTGATCCTGGACGAGTTGGGCCGCGGCACCAGCACCTACGATGGCATGTCGATTGCCTGGGCCGTGATCGAATACATCCACAGCCACCCCAAACTGCGCGCCCGCACCCTCTTCGCCACCCACTACCACGAATTGACCACCCTGGCCGAGCGGCTGCCGCACGTGGCCAACTATCACGTGGCCGTGGCCGAACAGGGGGATGAGGTGGTCTTTTTGCACGAAATCCGCCCCGGCGGGGCCGACCGCTCTTACGGCATCCATGTGGCGCAGCTGGCCGGCCTGCCGCGGCAGGTGATCAGCCGGGCCACCGAGATCATGCAGCAGTTGGAGGCGCATGGCGCGGCCAGCGACGCTCTGGCCGTCGCGCCCGCGGCCGCGGCCACGGTACAACTGCAGTTGTTCAGCGAAGGCCCCGACCCGGTGCGCCAGGAGATCGAGAGTGTGGATGTCAGCACAATGACGCCGTTGGAAGCGTTGAATTTCCTCTACGCCTTGCAACAGAAGGCAAAGCGCACCTGAACGAGTAGGAGGGCGGCAGATGACAGCTGAAAACAGATCGAAAATGAACCGGCAGCCGGGCGCGGGCTGGCTGCTGGCCGCCCTGTTGCTGGCGGCGCTGCTGGCGGTGGGGATGGCGGCCTGCGCCGCGCCCGCGCCCGCGCCCGCGGCCACGGCCACGCCTCCCCCCCTCACCCCCTCTCCCTCTCTCCCACGCCCCCCCTCTCCCACGCCCCTGCCTCTCGCCGCGTACACGGCCCCGCACGGCGGCTTCTCTTTGCAAGCGCCCCAGGGCTGGCCGGCGGAACCGATCGCCGGGGGCATGCGCTTCCAGGCGCCGCAGGCCCTCGCCGATGACTTCGGCCAGCTCAGCCGAGCCGTGATCACCGCCTATTTTCAGCCCCTGCCCGCGGACATCGACCCCGAAACCTATCTCAGCAGCGTGATCAGCCAGACGATCAGCGCGCTACAATTGAACGACAGCGCCGCGTTTGCGCTGGACAGCGACTTCATCACCGAGGAAGGCGCCCGTCATCTGGAGATGATCGGCCGCTTCGACCCGGCCCAGCCGCCGGCGCGGCTGCTGGCCGAGATGTGGGTGGCGCAGGGCGTCATGGTCGGCATCAGCCTGCACGGCCCCACCGCCGACTGGGTACAGATCCAGCCCCTGTGGCCCCTGCTGCGCCAGGGCTTCGTGTTGGGCGATGTCGCCCGCGCCCGCGACGCGGCCGGCCCTGACTATTTCCACCCCTCCGGCCAGTTCGCCCTCACCCTGCCCGCGGGCTGGGATATCGCCGAGGAGATGGCCGACGGGGCCTTGCTGACCGAGATGGGGCATCTCGCCCAGTTCCAGATCACTTTTCAGGAGATGGATCACCGCCCCACAGCCCGCGACCTGGAGGCCGCCGTGTTCGGCGCGCTGGGCGACCTGCCCGAACAGGAGGGGTTCATCGAGCTGGCGCGGGAGGAAGTATCGGCCTATGCGCGCCTGGCCCGTTTCGAGAGCGTGACCGCCGAGGAGGGCATCTATCGCACCGAATTGCAGGCCTTTGCCAACGGCAATCATCTCTTCTCCACCAGTTTCAGCGCGCCCCCGCACTTTTGGGACACCTTCGCGCCCGCGTACGAGTTGCTGATGGCCTCTTTGCAACTGCCCGCGCCGGCCCCGCCCGACGAGGCCACACAGGACGCGGATCCCATCGCCGGGGTCATGGTGGGGCCGACCCTCTTCTACCGGGCGCGCGGAGGCTCGCTGTGGGTATCCGCGCCGATCCACAACTACCGCACCCGCAATCTGGAAGATCTCACCGCCGCGGTGCAGTTGTTCGACGCCGCAGACAAGCTGATCGTGGCCGAATCGTGGCGGCTACAGCAGCGCGTGCTGCCCGCCGGGGCCACGACTTATCTCACCATGCGCCTGACCCCGGAAGATTACCCGCTGGACGAGGCCAGCTACGCCCTGGTGAAGGTGGTCGACGCCACGGACACGCAGCAGCCGGCGCTGGCCCCCTGGGGCTATATGGGCGGCGCCGCCGAAGTCAACGCGCAGGGGGATGTGGCGATGCGCCTGACGATGCGCAATGCCAGCAATGAGACGCGCAACCGCATCTACCTGACGGCGCTGCTGTACGACGCCGCGGGCAATCTCAGCTTTGCCCGCGCCGAGACGATGAATCTGCGGCGTAATGTCGGCCCCGGTGAACGCGTCGAACTAGAAATGATTATCTGGGGCCCCTTCGGCGGCGTCTTTGGCTTCGATGCTGTGGGAGAAGTGCCGCAGTGACCCCTTTTTCCCGATCCTCCCCCCCACGCACATGAACCAACTCGCCCACGCCACCTCCCCCTATCTGCGCCAACACGCTGCAAACCCCGTCCACTGGTACGAATGGGGCGAAGCCGCCTTTGCCCGCGCCCGCGCCGAAGACAAACCGATCTTCCTCAGCATCGGCTATGCCGCCTGCCATTGGTGCCATGTCATGGCGCACGAGAGCTTCGAAGATGCCGCCACCGCCGCCTTCATGAACGCGCATTTCGTCAACATCAAAGTGGATCGAGAGGAGCGGCCCGATGTCGATGCCATCTACATGGACGCGGTGGTGGCGATGACGCAGCATGGCGGCTGGCCGATGTCGGTCTTCCTCACACCCACGGGCCACCCCTTCTACGGCGGCACCTATTTCCCCCCCTTCGACCGCTATGGCATGCCCAGCTTTCGCCGCGTGCTCGAAAGCATCCACACCGCCTGGGTGCAGCGCCGCCGCGAGGTGGAGCAGAGCGCCGGCGACCTCACCGCGGCCATCGCCCGCGGCAGCCAGCTCCGCCCGGATCCTGACGATCTCTCGGTGGAGATGCTGGACGCGGCCTTTGCCGCGCTCTATCGCAGCTATGATGATGTGGAAGGAGGCTTTGGCAGCGCCCCCAAATTCCCCCAGGCCATGACCCTGGAATTCCTGTTGCGCCGGGCTTACGGAATCAACCCCCACGCCCGCACCGCCCACCCCGGCGCCCTGGCCATGGTCACGCACACCCTGCGCAAGATGGCCAACGGCGGCATTTACGATCACCTCGGCGGCGGCTTCCACCGCTATGCCACCGACGACCGCTGGCTGGTTCCCCACTTCGAAAAAATGCTCTATGACAACGCCCTGCTGGCCCGCGTCTATCTCTATGCCTGGCAGGTCACCGGCGACCCCTTTATGCAGCGCATCGTCGAAGAAACACTCGACTATGTGCTGCGGGAGATGACCGATCCCGCCGGCGGCTTCTATAGCAGCCAGGATGCCGACAGCGAAGGGGAGGAGGGCAAGTTCTTCGTGTGGACGCCGGCGCAGATCGCCGCCCTCCTGGGAGAGGAGGACGCCCGGCTCTTCAACCGCTTCTATGATGTCACCCCGGCCGGCAATTGGGAGGGCAAAAACATCCTGCACGTGCAGGACGACCTCGAAACCGTGGCCGCGGGCGCGGGCGTCAGCCCCGATCAGCTTGCCGCGGTGCTGCAGCGGGGTCGCCGCCTGCTCTTCGCCGCCCGCGCGCAACGCATCAAGCCGGGGCTGGATGACAAGGTGCTGGCCGCCTGGAATGGGCTGATGCTGCGGACGCTGGCCGAGGCCGGGGCCGCGCTCGACCGCCGCGATTACCTCGCGGCGGCCATCGCCAACGCCGAATTCCTGCTGGCGGAGATGAGCGACGCCCGCGGCCGGCTGCATCGCTCATGGCAGGAGGGCCGGGCCACGCTCAACGCCTATCTCGAGGACTACACCGCGGTGGCCGAGGGGCTGATCGCCCTCTATCAGGTCACGTTCACGCCGCGCTGGCTGGATGAAGCCGAACGCCTGCTGGAGATCGTGCACAACCATTTTTGGGACGATGCCCAGGGCGGGGCCTTCCACACCGCCGACGACCACGAAACGCTGATCATCCGCCGCAAAGACTTCTTCGACAACGCCGAGCCCGCGGGCAACAGCGCCTACGCCACCGCGGCCATGCGTCTGGGCCGCCTGCGCGACCGTCACGATCTGGCGGCGCGGGCCGAGAGTGTGTTCCGGCTGATGCGGCTGCCCATGATCAGCCAGCCCGCGGGTTTTGGCCATCTCCTCAGCGCGCTCGATTTCTATCTGCGGCCCAGCCGCGAGATCGTCATCATCGGCGATCCTGCGGACGCGGCTACGCAGGCCCTGCGCCGGCAAGTGCTCACCCGCTTCCTGCCCGACGCGGTGATCAGCGGATGCGATCCGACGGAAGCGGGCGCAGACGCAGGCGCGACCCTGCCCTTGCACGCGGGCCGCGGCCTGATCGATGGCCGGCCCGCGGCCTATGTGTGCCACAACATGGCTTGCCAACTGCCGGTGACCACGCCGGAGGCCCTGGTCGCGCAGTTGGCGTGACGCCGCCGCGCCCGGTTCAGGGCGCGAACTGGTAATCCCAGCCAAAATCGACGCCCTCGACCACTGCGGCCGCGCCCACGCTCACGCTCTGCTCGCCGATGCCGCCGGGGGGATAGGTCCAGGCCCCGGGGATGAAGATGGGCAGGTTGTGGGGGGAGAGGGTGTCGATGAAGACGCAATAGACGCCCGCGTCCAGGTTGTCGAAGCTGTAGAAGCCGGCGGCGTCGGCGATGGTGGTGCGCAAGGCCGCGGCGGGGCAGGGGCCTTGCCCCAGCGAGACTTCCATGCCGGCGATGTGCGGCTCACCCGGCGCGAAGATGCCGTCGGCGATGAAGCTGCCATCTGCCGCGACCACGCAGCCGGGGGGCGGTGTGGTGGGGGCGGGAGCGCCGTGCGCGGCCGGCGTGCACAGGTCATGCCAGGCCTGGCCGCGAATGCTGGCCCCGCTGCTGGCCGGCGTGGGCGTGACGGTGACCGGCACGGTGATCAGCACCCAGAAGGCCTGGCTGCGCGGGCCGATGCCAAAGGTCTGGCCGTCGGCGCTGCGCAGCTTCCATAAGCCTTTGTAAAGGCCCTTTTGCAGGGGCGCAATCATGCTGGCAGAGAGATCGACGGTGCGGCCGGGGGGCACCGCGGCGGGGAAGACTGCCACATCAGGCCCGGAAAGCTGGTCGCCGCTGTCGAAGACCAGGGCGTAGGCAGTTGTCCAGGTGCAGGTGCCGGCATTACGCAGGCGCCAGGTCTTGGTGAAGGCCTCGCCCGGCTGGATGCGGGTGTTGTCGCGCACGGTCACATCCCGCACGAACTCGGCGCGGTTGCTGCACGCGGGCGCGGGGGTCAGATCCGGCGCGACCGGAGACACCTCCTGGCGCAAGATCTGCCCGCTCTCGTCGCTGCGGTAGAAATAGGTGCGGCCATCGGCCTGTACTGCCACGCGGAAGCCGGGGGTGATCGCTTGCAGGCAGGCTTCGCCGGGCAGGGCCAGCCCCAGACAGCCATCGGGCCATGTCATCGGCTCGGCGCTGACCACATCGATGGCGCCGGCCTCGAGGCCCAACTGCCGGGCGAGATCGCTCGCGGCCGCGGCCACAGCAGGGGTGGCGTCGACAGGCGAAGGGCCAGAGCCGATCGTGTCGCTTGGGGGCGCAGGACTGGCTGCGCTTGCCACATTATCGACCTGGAACTGGAAGCTGCTGCGCACACCATTGGCCGCCACCAGATAAACGCCCGCGGGCAGGCCCACCACATCCAGGGGGACAGACTCGGTGAAAGGGGTCTCCACCGCGGCGCAGGCTGCATCGGCCGGGCGCACGCTGGTGAGGGTGATGAGGAAGGTGGTGTCCTGGCGTTCGCTGCTGATCGTTTCGATGCTGGTGCAGGCGTCGGGCAAGACGCCGCTGACCTGCACGCGCACCTGCACGGGGAAGGATTCGAGCAAGAAGATATCGACCTGCTGCACCTGGGCCTGATCGCGCAGCAAGCCATCGGCGACGCCGGCCACGGGCGTGCCGGACGGGGCCGCGGTAGGCGCTGATTCCGACGGCAAACAGGCGGCCAAAAGCAGGCTGAGCAGCAGCAGGCTGAGGGCGACCCGGAGGAAAGGGATTGTCTTGTGCATGAGAACCTCCCACAATGGACGAGAATCACCGTGCAATCCGCGGTGATCTGTCCCAAGTATAGTGTGAAAGCGCGGTTTTGTCACCCTGCGGCAGTGCTGCGCGCGGCTCAGAGGGCGGCCATGGCCTTTTCCCAGGCAGCGACGCAGGCAGCTACGCCCTCCGGCGGGGTGGGGCTGAGCGGCGACCGCACATCTCCCCCCACCAAGCCGCGCACAGTGGCCACAGCCTTGATGCCAGGGATGCCATAGCGGGCCAGCGTCTGCCCAAAGGCTGAGATCGCGGTCTGCAAATGGGCTGCTCTGGCCAGATCGCCGGCCCGCACTGCCTGCCACACGCCGATCATCAGCTCTGGGATGACGTTGGCGAAGGCGGTGATGCTGCCGGACGCGCCCAAGGCCAGGGCCGGGAAGATGAGATGGGGGCTGCCGGCGAAGAGGGCAAATCCCTCACCGCCGCCGGCAAGCTCCGCGGCCACGCGGCGCAGGTCGCCGGAGGATTCTTTCATGCCCACGATGCGGGGGTGCTGCGCCAGCTCCTGGATCAAGGAGAGATCGAGATCGTAGGCGGTGAAGGCGGGCACGGTGTAGAGCATGATGGGGAGGGGGCTATGGTCGGCCAGGTGTTGGTAGTGCCGGCGCTGCGCCGCCACATCCCCGCGGGTGTAATAGACCGGCGTGACCACGAGGGCGGCGTCCGCGCCCGCGGCTGCCGCCTCTTCCAGGTAGCGCAGGGCCGCGCGGGTGCTTTCCGCGCCGCAGCCGACGAGGAGCAGCCGGTCGGCGGGCAGGGCCTGGCGCGCGGCCTGCAGCACAGTGCGGCGTTCCTCATCGTCGAGATAAACGTACTCGCCGGTGCTGCCAAAAACCAGCACGCCATGCACGCCTGCTTCGGCCCAGAAGGCGATATTGCGCTGCATGGCCGCGGGATCGGCGCGATCGGCCAGGAAGGGGGTGACGGCGGCGGGAAGGATTCCGTGTAAGGTCATGGGGCAATGAGCAGGGGGAGGGCAGTTGACGCGGCCCGGTGGGATGGAGTAAAGTGCCGCAGACGCGACAGGGCGTCATTCTACCACCGCTAGCTGCCAGCGCATGTATGATCTCATTGACTTGAATTTCCAGGGCCACTCCCAGGCCATCGCCGGCTATGTGGTGCGGGGGCCGGCGGGTGTGGCGCTGATCGAAACCGGGCCAGGCTCGACCCTGCCCACGTTGTGGGCGGGGCTGGCAACCCTTGGCGTGGCTGCCCGCGAGATCACCGATATTCTGGTGACGCACATCCATCTTGATCATGCCGGGGCCGCGGGCCGGCTGGCGCGAGAGACGGGCGCGCGGGTGCATGTGCATCACATCGGCGCGCCCCATTTGCTCGACCCCAGCAAGCTGCTGGCCTCGGCCCAGCGCATCTACGGGCCGCTGATGCAGCCGTTGTGGGGCGAGTTTCTGGCGGTGCCCGCGGGGCAATTGCGGGCGCTGCACGATGGCGAGGTGGTGGAAGCGGCAGGGCTGCGTTTCACCGCCCTGGACACGCCCGGCCACGCCTATCACCACATGGCCTATCTGCTCGATGGCCTCTGTTTTAGCGGGGATGTGGCGGGCGTGCGCCTGCCCGGCCACGCGCACATTCGCCTGCCCGTGCCCCCGCCGGAGATCGACCTGCCCGCGTGGCGGGCTTCGCTGGCGCGACTGCGCGACTGCCGGCCCGATCGCCTGCTTCTCACCCATTTCGGCGCGGTCAGCGGCCCGGCAGCAGCCCATTTGGATGGCGTCGCCGCCCAGCTCGATGCTTACGCCGCCTTCTTCCGTCCCCGTTGGCAGGCGGGGGAGACGGCGGAGATGATCACGCCGCACTTCCAGCGCTGGGTGGCGGAGCAGGCCGCGACAGCCGATGGCGACCCCGCCGCGGCAGCGCGCTATGAGACGGCGGTGCCCGGATATATGCAAGCCGCGGGCATGTTGCGCTATTTCCAGAAGTTCGAAGCAGACCGAATCACCTGACGCCTCAGGCGACGCCGTCCATGACCACACCCACCCCCGATCGCAGCGGCTACCAACCGGTCGAAAACCGCACCCGGCAGATTTATTGGGAATACTTCGGCCAGGGCGAGCGCGAAGTCGTGGTCATGCTCAACGGTGTGGCCATGGCCACGCCCGGCTGGTACCGCAACCTGCCAGAACTGACGCCCACTTACGATGTCCTGCTCTACGATTACCTCGGCCAGGGCCGTTCGTCCCAAGTGGATGAACCGTATCACATCGACCGCTTCGCCGATTATCTGGTCGCCATCCTGGACAGGCTGGCGATCGAGCGAGTGCATGCGGTTGGGGTCAGCTACGGCGGTTTCATCGGGGCCGAGTTGGGTCGCCTGCACCAGGATCGCCTGCACACGCTCACCCTGTCCGGCATCCTCCTCACCCGCGAGACGCAGTTCCAGATGTATCAAGACCTGTCGCTGCGTTTCTATACCTCACCCGACCCGGCCTTCGCGATCTACACGCACTACATGTACGAAAAGATCTTCGGCGAGGCCTTTGCCAGCCGGTTGTACGGCGACAAGCTGGAGCGCATGCGCCAGGGCTTTTTCGAGAGCTATCACGGCAAGGAATACTGTCTGGTGCGCCTGACCGAGGCCCAGAACCCCTTCTTCGCCCGCATCGCCGCCGACCCCGACCTCTATCGCGGCATCCAAACCCCCGTGCTCATCCTCACCGGCGAGCAGGATCGGGCGATCCCGCCCTGGCAGCAGGCGAAGCTGCTCGGTATCCTGCCCCATGCCCGCCAAATTTTGCTCCCCGGCAGCGGCCACATGACCTACATGGAGCGCCCCGACATCTTCTGGCCAAGTGTACGAGCGTTTTTTGCAGCGAAGTCGGTGGGTTAGTTAGTTGGTTGGTTGGTTGGTTGGTTGGTTGGTTAGTTGGTTAGTTGGTTAGTAGATTGGTGGGATATCGTCCCCAATCTACCAATTTACCAATCTACCAATACCCAATCTACCAATGAAAGAACATAAAGCCTTGCATTTTCAAAAAAAGAATCGCCCAAAGGCGGTATATCTGAATAGTCAATATCTTCGTCAGACATTTCATTCAGGCGTTCCCAATCAGATTACAAGGTTTTCAAAGTATTGTCTTTTTTCATGATTATTTGCTTTACGAGCAGATATTAGGCGAATAGTATCAGGTAGTCAAATTTCATATCTGCATTGTAGCCGATCCGCCCCACGTGTCAAGCCCCAACCAACCAACTAACCAACCAACCAACCAATACCATGCCCCACGCCCAAATCATCTCCACCGGCCGCTACATCCCTGAAAAAGTGCTGACGAACGCGGATCTCGACCGCCTGCTCGGCGAAAACGTCGGCGATTGGCTGGTCGCCAACGTTGGCATCAAAGAGCGGCATGTCATGGCCGCGGACGAAACCACCTCGGACATGCTGGTGGCGGCGGCGCGGCAGGCGCTGGAACGCGCCCGCCTCACGCCTGCCGATCTCGACCTGATCATCGTGGCCACCGACACGCCCGACTACATCAGCCCGGCCACGGCCTCGGTGGTGCAGGCCAAGCTGGGCGCGGGCAACGCCGGCACCTTCGACATCAACTGCGCCTGCTCGGCCTGGGTGACGGGCCTGGATATGGCCGCCAAATACATCGCCAGCGACCCCGATTACACGACTATCCTCGTGGCCGGCGGCTATGGCATGACCCGTTATATCGATTGGACGGACAAAAAAACCTGCACGCTGTTCGCGGATGGCGCGGGCGCGGCCATCGTGCGGGCGGGCGCAGAACCAGGGTTTCTGGCCGGCAAGCTGCTGGCGCGGGGGGACTATCACGACGCCCTCGGCATCTACAGCGGTGGCACAGCCCGTCCGGCCACGCCCGAAAACGTAGCCGAGTTCGGCAAGCCCAAAGTGCAGTTCGTGCGCAAATTTCCCGCCACCTTCAACTCCGACCACTGGCCGCCGCTGATCCGGGCGACCGTGGCCAAGGCCGGCCTCGCCATCGCTGACATCGATCTCTTCATCTTCACCCAACTCAACCTGCGCACCATCGAATTCATGATGGACAACCTGGGCCAGCCCATGAGCAAAACGCACACGATCATGGACAAATGGGGCTATCTTGGCTCCGCCTGCATCCCCGCCGCCCTCGATGACGCCATCACCTCCGGCAGAGGTCCGAAACCGGGCGACAATGTCGTTTTCTGCGCTTCCGGCGGCGGATTGACGATGGCGGCGTCGGTTTGGAGGTGGGTGGGGTGAGGGTTGGTTGGTTGGTTTGTTTGTTTGTTGGTTGGTTGGTTGGTTGGTTGGTTGGTTTGCTTTAGTCATGAAATCGCCTCCCAACCAACCAACCAACTAACCAACTAACCAACTAACCAACTAACCAACTAACCAACTAACCAACCAACTAACCAACTAACCAACCCCAAAGGACACCCATGTACATCGGCGATTACCTCGGACGACGCGAAATCTATAGCCCGGACAAGCTGGCGATCATCGACGCGGGCAAGAGGCCGGAACTGCGGCTGACGTACCGGCAGTGGAATGACCGCGTCAAGCGCCTGGCAGGCTGGCTGCGCGATGTGGCCGGCGTCGGCAAAGGCGACCGGGTGGCGATCCTGGCCCGGGACGGCATCGAGCATCTGGACGTGTTCTACGCCTGCGCTAAGCTTGGCGCCATCCACACCGCGCTCAACTGGCGGCTGCACTGGCGCGAGACCGCGGACCTGCTGCGCCAGACCACACCCAAAGCCCTCTTCTTCTCCGCCGACTTCGCAGCCGACATCGCCGAAATCGCCAACGCACCCCTCACTACCCACTATCCAATACCCAATTACATTCATCTCGAAGGCCAAGGCATTCCGGATAGCACGCCCTACCAAGCTACCATTTCCCACTCTCCCAATCTACCGGTCGCCTGCGAAACCCTGGAGGCCGAAGACATCGCCTGCCTGCTCTTCACCGGCGGCACCACCGGCCTGCCCAAAGCCGCCCAGATCAGCCACCGCCAGATCTGCTGGAACGTGCTCAACACCGTCATCCACGACCTCACGCACGACGACATCTATCTCTGCGTGTTCCCGCTCTTCCACGCCGGCGGCCTGTTCGCCTACATGTCCTCGCAAGTCGTGTTCGGCAACACCAGCATCCTCACCCGCCAATTCGACCCGGCTCAGGTGCTGGATTTGATCGAGCGGGAGGGCGTGACCGTGTTCGCGGCCGTGCCCACGATGTATCAGATGATGACGCAAGCCCCGAACTACGCCGGCGCCGATCTCAGCAGCCTGCGCTTCTGCACCAGCGGCGGCGCGCCCCTGCCCGTGCCGCTGGTCGAAAAATACACGGCAGATCACGGCATCCGTTTCAAACAGGGCTTTGGTATGACCGAATACGGCCCCGGCCTGTTCGCGCTGCCGCCGGAAGACGCCATCCGCAAGGCCGGCAGCATCGGCCGCCCCAACTTCTTCATCGATGTGCGGGTGGTGAATGAGCACAATCAGCCCCTCGGCCCCCACCAGCCCGGCGAGCTTGTGCTCAAAGGCCCCAGCGGCTGCTCCGGCTACTGGCAGAACCCGGAAGCCAGCGCCGCCGCCATCGACGCCGAGGGCTGGTTCCACACCGGCGACATCGTGCGTTACGACGAAGACTGGTATTTCTACGTCATGGATCGGGTGAAGGACATGTTCATCTCCGGCGGCGAGAACATCTATCCCGCCGAGATCGAGCAGGCGCTTTATCAACATCCCGCCGTGCACATGGCCGCGGTCATCGGCCTGCCCGATGCGCGCTGGGGCGAGGTGGGCGTGGCCTGCGTGGTGCTGAAGCCGGGCGCGACGGCCAGCGAAGCCGAACTGCTCGATCACCTGCGCGACCGCCTCGCCCGCTACAAAGTCCCCAAATCCGTCCACTTCCTCGACGCCCTGCCCCTCTCCGGCATGGGCAAAATCTTGAAACGCGAGTTGAAGGAGTTGGTTGGATAGTTGGTTGGATAGTTGGTTGGTTGGTTGGTTGGTTTGTTTGTTGGTTGGTTGGTTGGATAGTTTGCTAAGACCAACCAACTAACCAACCAACTAACCAACCAACCAACCAACTAACCAACCAACCAACCAACTAACCAACCAACTAACCAACCAACTAACCAACCAACCAACCAACTAACCAACCAACTAACCAACTAACCAACCAACCATGAACCACCTCCCCGGCATTACGTCCCAATTTGTCGATACCGAACGCATCCGTTTTCACGTGCTCAGTTGCGGGCCGGCTGATGGCGTCCCCGTGATCTTCCTGCATGGCAATTTCTCTGCCGCCACTTTTTGGGAAGAGACCATGCTTGCGCTTCCCCACGGCTACCGCGCCATCGCCCCCGACCTGCGCGGCTACGGCCAGAGCGAGGACAAACGCATCGACGCCACCCGCGGCATGCGCGATTGGTCGGATGACCTCGCCGGCTTGTTCGCGGCGATGCAGATCGCGCGAGCGCACCTGGTCGGCTGGTCGCTCGGCGGCGGCGTGCTCTACCGCTTCCTCATCGACCACCCCGAAAAAGTGCGCTCGCTCACCCTGGTGGCGCCGGTCTCGCCCTACGGCTTTGGCGGCAGCAAGGGCGTCGATGGCCAGCCCTGCTACGACGATTTCGCCGGCTCCGGCGGCGGCGTCGTCAACCCCGACTTCGTGCAGCGCATCAAAGAGGGCGACCGCAGCGCCGACAGCCCCAACTCGCCCCGCAACGTCATCGCCGGCTTCTATTACAAAGCCCCCTTCCAGGCCGCCCGCGCCGAGGATTTCCTCACCGCCGCCCTGCAAGAGAAAATGGGCGATGACCGCTACCCCGGCGACTTCACGCCCTCGGCCAACTGGCCCAACGTGGCGCCCGGCGTCTGGGGGCCGATCAACGCCGGCTCGCCCAAATATGTGGCCGGCGACGCGGCGGCGTTCATCGCCGTGCAGCCCAAACCGCCCATCCTCTGGATCCGCGGCAGCGACGACCTGATCGTCTCCGACACCTCCTTCTTCGATTTCGGCGCCCTGGGCAAACTCGGCTATGTGCCCGGCTGGCCCGGCGACGACATCTACCCGCCCCAGCCCATGCTCAGCCAGACCCGCGCCGTGCTGCAGCAGTACGCGGCCCGCGGCGGCAGCTACCAAGAGCACATCATCCCCGACACCGCGCACAGCCCCCACATCGAGCGGCCAGACGCCTTCGCCGCCCTCTTCCACCCCTTCCTGAACGGTTGATATGCCCACCTTCCAGCCCGATCAGAGCGCCAGCCTGACCAAACGCTTCAGCGCCGCCGATGTCCACGCCTTCGCCCAGGCCGCCGGCGACTTCAACCCCATCCATCTCGACGAAGCATTCGCCCGCCAGAGCCGCTTTGGCCGGCCCATCGTCCATGGCATGCTCACCGCCGGGCTGATCTCGGCCGTGCTGGGCACGCAGTTGCCCGGCCCCGGCTGCATCTATCTCAGCCAGGAACTGCGCTTTACTGCCCCCGTCTTCATCGGCGACGCCATCACCGCCGCGGTGACGGTGACAACCTGGCGCCCCGAAAAGGGCATCCTCACCCTGCACACCGAATGCCGCAACCAGGATGGCGCAACCGTGCTGACCGGCTCCGCCGTGGTCAAAGTCGATCCACCCCCCTCTGCCTGAGCTGCTGCCATGCCCACCGTGCGCAAACAACGCTTCGCCCTACCCAATTTCCGCTTCCAGTCTGGCGATGTGCTTGATGTCGAAATCGGCTACGAGACCTACGGCGAGCTGAACGAGGCCGGCGACAATGCCATCCTCCTCTGCCATTTCTGGACGGGGACCTCGCACGCCGCCGGCAAATACACGCCCGGCGATCTGCTGCCCGGCTGGTGGGATGCGCTGATCGGCCCCGGCAAGGCCATCGACACCGACCACTTTTTCGTGATCTGCTCGGACACGCTGGCCAACGTGCAGGCCTTCGACCCGCTGGTGATCAGCACCGGCCCCGCCTCGCTGAACCCGGCCACCGGCAAAGCCTATGGCAGCGCGTTCCCTCCGGTCAGCTTCGGCGACATCGTCAATGTGCAGCGGGCGCTGCTGGCGGCGCTAGGCATCGCGCACCTGCACGCGGTGGGCGGGCCATCGGGCGGGGGCATGCAGGCGCTGGAGTGGGCCTGCCGCTATCCCGATTTCGTCAGCAAGGCCTTCGGGGTCTGCACCTTTGGCCGCAGCAGCCCCGCCTTCACCCTCGGCATCTATCGCTGGTGCCGCGACTTCATCCACAGCGACCCAGAATGGCGCGGCGGCGACTATTACGACGGCCCCGGCCCACAGGCGGGCTTGCGCCGGGCGCTGCAAGCGATGACGGTCATGGCCCAGACCCCGGCCCGCATCAACGCGATGGGGCGCGCGGCCGGGTGGGAACTGCCGGAAGATGGCGGAGATTTCGTTTACGCAGCGCAACACGACGCCTTCATCGCCACCCGCGCGGCTGCCGCCGACGCCAACGCCCTGCTCGCCATCGGCCGCGCCGCTGCCCATTTGGATGTGGGCGCGGGCCGAGGCGGATTCGCCGCCGCCCTGGGCCGGGTGCAGGCCGACATCCTCCTCATCCCCTGCGAGCAAGACCTCTTCTTCCCGCCGCAAGACAGCCGCGACGTGGTCGCGGCCGTGCACGCAGGCGGGGGCCGGGCCGAACTCTTCCCCATCCGTAGCGACTGGGGCCATTTCGCCTGCATTTTCGACACCGATCGCTTCGCTGGACGGCTGCGTGAATTCCTGCAACCGCGTGGTTGAAGTTGGAATTCAGTGGTCAGTGTTTGGTTTTTCTGTCAGATCGGCTACACTGGCGGGGGTGCGCTGTGCGCCCTGCCGGCCACACCCTTCATCCAGGCCGGTAGCCAGATATTCCCCCATCTCATCCCCAAAACACAACAAACCGACATCTTTTCCATCCATCTCACCCCACAAAAGGAATGACGAGAATGAAGAAAACCATCTTATCGATCACTGTGTTGCTCCTCCTCCTGGCCCTGGCGGCTTGTGGCGGCGCTACACCCACCACAGCCCCAGCCGACACCCCGGTTCCGGCCCCCACCACAGCGCCCGAACCGACCCAGGCGCCGGAACCCACTGCTGTGCCGGAACCCACCCAACCGCCCGCGGCCGCCGGCTTCACCTGCGCCGAGCCGATCAAAATCGGCCTGATCACCGACCTCAGCGGCGGGCTGGCCCTCTACGGCGTCATGACCGAGCGCGGCTTCAGGGCCGGCATGGAATACGCCACCGGCGATGACGGCGCCGACGGCGTCTACACCCTGGAAAACTGCGACATCGAAGTGCTGGTGCGCGATGACAAAGGCAGCGCCGAAACCACCGCCACCCTCGCCCGCGAGCTGATCGATGTCGAAGATGTCGATATCCTCGTCGGCACCGTCTCCT
>JAANMW010000215.1_pt1 | contig 65515 bp, 48 predicted proteins | sample 7279671 | NCBI WGS metagenome assembly JAANMW01 (sample SAMN14094541, study PRJNA606508) | bioreactor metagenome | isolation source: A lab-scale SPAN reactor treating ammonium-rich wastewater day 247 | place: Ireland: Galway | collected 2017-09-19 | reverse complement strand
TGGAGCGAGCTGGGGCAGAAAAATCAGCCGCCGCTCGTCCGTCGCCCGCCACTGACGCATTGGCCTCTCTCAAAAACACGAGTTTCCGGCCAGACACTAGATCGAGGCCGGCAAGCTGGTTTTGCACCGGGAACCATTTCTGTTGCGCGATAATGCCGGCGGCGTGCTGAAACCTGTGAAAACAAGCGTAACGTCGAAATTCTCGGTGTGGGACCGCGAAAGACTGTTCCGTGAACTTGACGGTGACACCGAAGTTCTGCGGCGCATGGCCCGGCTGTTTTCCGAAACGACGCCCGATTTGATTTCGCAGATTCGCACCGCCATTACTGCCCAGGATGCCGGTGCCGTGGGGAATGCCGCGCATGTGCTGAAGTGATCGGCCATACAATTCTGCGCTACTCCTGCCTACACCGCAGTTCGGGAACTGGAGGAAGCTGCCCGCCGCAGAGACCTCTCCGTGGCCGCCGGCCACTTGGAACGTCTGACGGCTTGTCTGGCCCGCTTGGAGCAGGAGTTGAGTCAACTCATCAACACGCAATAGCTCGTGCCAGTTTCAGGCTTCGTCGGCTGTCCTGTCCTTTAACCCAGTTCCACAATTCTGGACAAGTTCATGGCCTATGGGCGCAAAGAACGTGGAGACCCGACTGGCATCCCGACTGCTCATGGCGAAGCATGATGGCGGTTTTACACATTGTGATGGTTCTGGTTTCCGCCGGGCTGGTGGTGGAATTGTTTGCTGCGGCGACGGCGCCGATCGGGTGCCAGGACGAGAAAGGATTCCACCTCGGATCGGATCACGCCGACTGCGGCGACGATGTTCCGTCCGGCAACCCCAGCTAGGCGCGGGCATCAGAAGAAGTTTGATCGGAAATTTTGTTCGCCCAAGGAGGCGGGCAAGATGGCTCGGCCCCACGGCGCTTGTTGTGTTGCCGGCAAAGCCATCCACTGAATAGTCCCCTGTCAGGAACTTGTGCGCCCGCTGCGCTCATCCGCGTGACGCAGCACCCCTGCGCGCCGCCTGTCGGGGGACTTTGGCTTTCCGCCGACAAACAGCAAGCCTTGCCGGCGCTGCGGACTTTGATCAACCAGCCAGCGTCAGTCTCTTCCCGCCGCCGTAATGAAGGGTTTGATCTCCTCCATCAATCGGGCAAATCCTGCCAACGACACCTGCTGCGCGCCATCACTCCAGGCCTCGGCGGGATTCGGATGCACCTCGATCAACAGCGCGTCCGCTCCCATTGCCACCGCGCCCTTGCACATCGTCGTCACCAGATCCGCCCGGCCCGCACCCTGGCTCGGATCTATGACGATGGGGCAATGCGACTCGTGCTTGATGATCGGGATGGTGGCCAGATCCAGGGTGTTGCGCGTATAGGTTTCGAACGTGCGAATGCCGCGCTCGCAGAACATCAGGTTCGAGTTCTCGTTGGCCAGCACGTATTCGCCCGCCAACAACCACTCTTCAATCTTCATGGACAGACCGCGCTTGAGCAGGATGGGCTTGCCGGTCTTGGCCGCGGCGATGAGCAATTGGAAATTCTGTGCGTTGCGCGCGCCAATTTGGATGATGTCCGTGTATTCAGCCACCAGATCAACATGCTGCTCGGAGAGCAGTTCGGTGATGATCGCCAACCCCGTGAGACGCCGCGCCTTGTCGAGCAATTTCAATCCTTTCAGACCCAGCCCCTGGAACTCGTACGGCGACGTACGCGGTTTGAACGCACCTCCCCGGAGAATCGTCGCCCCCGCCTGTTTCACCGCTTCCGCCGACGTGAGCAATTGCACCTCGCTTTCCACCGAGCACGGACCGGCCATGATGTGGAGTTTCTTCCCGCCGATGACATGCTCGCGGACCTTGATGGCGGAATCCGCCGGATGCGCCTCGCGGCTGACCAGCTTGTAGCGTTTCTGGATCGGCATGACGCTCTCAACCGCCCGCGGGAACTGGGCAATGAGCGTTTCGAGATTCGCGTGGGTCAGTTCGTCGCCGATGGCGCCGACGACGGTACGTGCCACGCCGCGCATGACGTGCGGCGTGTAGCCAAGCTTGCGAATCTCATTCAGGACGGCGCGCTCCTCCTTCTTCGAGATGCGCGGTTTCAGTACGATGATCATGGGTTTTTCCTGGTTGGCCGGGGTTGCACGTCGCGGGGCACAAAAAAAGCCGCAGGCGTCGTGGCGACCTGCGGCGATGTTTTGTTTCTCAGAGTCTATCGCAGCCGCAAGTACGCGCCCGCCGGCCAAAAGTAAAAAAAGCAATACTGGCCGCCGAATGCGTTGTTGACTTGCTGACTGCGCCGATTCACAAGGTGACTCTACCAGACTTGGCAATGTCGTCAAGCGCGCTAAACTGGTCTCCGGTTGGCGGCGGTTTGTTCACCAGGGCCGGAGTCCTTAATGTGGGCTTAATGCATCGTCGTGTAGATTGGCGGGCGGACGACGAATGCCGACCGTTGGGAGTTTCCTGATAGTGAAACTGACTTTGTTTAGAATGATGGTGGTTGTCATGGCCATCAAGACCTGCTTGCTGGGGGCCAGCGCGGCAGATGGGCGCGTGGTCCTTGACTTCGCCAACGGCAACGCGCTCCTGAAGGTGGACGGCGACAAGGACGACGACTGGTGGATCGAGAGTTCCACCGATTTCCTGACCTGGACTACCGTGACGAATCTCGGTCCTCTGCTCTCCGGCAACGAGACCAACGCCCCATGGCGCTCCCTCGGCACGCAGGCCGACCAAATCCGCTACTATCGCGCACGGCAAACCGCCGGGTTGTATGATCCCGCAATTTTCCGCACCGTCAGCCTGATGTACACCCAGGCCACGCTCACCGCCTTTACCAATGCGTTGCGGCTGGGCCGGCAGTACGGCACCAACGTCTATGTGCCGCGGCTCTGGCTCGACAACGGCGCGACGAATTATCACGTCGGCGCCCGCTACAAGGGCAACACCTCCTTCACCATGGGCGGACGCAAGAAGTCCCTCAACCTGGAGTTTGATTTTGTGACCCCGGACGATGACCTGATGCATTACGAAACGGTCAACCTGAACAACGCCGCCGGCGATGAAACCATCATGCGCGAGCCGCTTTACTTTACCATTATGAGCCAGTACATGCCGTGTCCCAAGGGGGCGATCGCCCGGGTGGAGTTCAACGGTTCGCTATGGGGCGTGTATTCCATGGTCCAGCAATATGATGGCCAACTGGTCCGGGAATGGTTTCCGAGCAACAACGGTGATCGCTGGCGCGCACCCAACGCGCCGGTCGGTGGTTTTAACAGTTCCAACTCGGCGTTTCATTATTTCGGCAACACCAACCTTGCCTCCTACACGCGCCACTATGAGTTGCGAAACACCAAGGCGGACACCAACACCGCCTGGGCGCGACTCATCAATGCCATTTACGTGCTGAACGCCACGCCGACCGACCAGCGGCGCGACCGGGTTGAGGACGTGTTTGCCGTGGACAACTGGCTCTGGTTTCTGGCCCTCGAGAATCTCTTTGTGGACGATGACAGTTACTGGAACAAAGGCGCCGATTATGCGTTTTACTTTGAGCCTGAGAGCGGACGCATCCATCCGGTGGAACACGACGGCAACGAGGCGTTCGCGGCTATTGGCAGCGTCAATTACACGCTCTCCCCGGTGCAGGGCGCCACCGGCAACAACCGGCCGTTGCTCTACCGCCTGCTGCCCATTCCCGAACTGCGCCAGCGTTACCTCGCCCACATGCGCACGGTGTTGCAGGAGTATTTCAACCCCGGCACCATGACGCCGATGATCAATGCCTTCCACGCCTTGAGCATCGCCAGCATCATTGCCGACCCCAACAAGAGCTACACCATGGGGACATACACCAATGATCTGAACGCGCTCAAAGCTTACGTCACCAACCGCTCCAACTTCCTGCGCACCCACGCTGAACTGACCCCACTCCAACCCAACATCGAATGGGTTTCCGGTCCGACCAGCACGGTTTATCCCACCAACGCCGCCAACCTCACCGCGCGCGTCGTCCCCAACGGCAACAGCGGCGTGGGTTCGGTGTGGCTCTATTTCCGCGACAAGTCGTATGGCCGCTTCACCGTGCGGGAAATGTTCGATGACGGCGCCCACGGCGACGGCGCGGCGGGTGACGGCATCTATGGCGCGGTGACAACGAATTTCCCGGCCGGCAACCGGATTCACTACTACGTCGAAGCTCGGGCCACGAATACCGCGCAGGCGGCCGTCTTTTCGCCGCCGCGCGCTGAGAACGTGACCTACAATTACCGTGTCGGCCTGTTGACCGCCCAAAACACACCGGTGGTCATCAATGAATTCATGGCGGACAACGTCAGCACGCTGGCCGATTCGCAGGGGGAGTATGACGATTGGATCGAGTTGCGGAATCTCACCGACGCACCCGCGAACCTGACCGGGCTTTACCTGACGGACAACGCCACCAATCCGCGCAAGTGGCCTTTCCCCACCGGCACAACAATTCCCGCGAACGGCTACCTGGTCGTGTGGGCGGATGAGAACGGTAGCGCCACACCGGGCTTGCATGCGAATTTCAAACTCTCCAAGGACGGCGAGGAGATTCTGCTCATTGACACCGATGCCAACCACAATCAAGTGCTCGACCGCATCAGTTTTGGGCCGCAAGCCACGGACATCTCCTACGGACGCACTGCGGCGGATGCGGATGTTTGGGCGCCCATGGTCCCGACGCCGGGCCTGCCAAACGAATAGCCCGGCATAGATCCCATCCCTTCGCCGCGCGGATGGCCGACCACTCGCTGGCGGGGCGCCGAATCTGATCGCAGTGGCCGTTCTTGGCGGAGCGGATGCGACCCCGTTGCAGTGCTATCTCCCACCCTCGCGCGATTCTGAGCAAAGTTTTTAACGCAGAGGACGCGGAGATTGGCGCGGAGGAACACAGCGCGGCGAAGCCGCAACCAAAGGAGCGCGACCGGTCCCCGGTCGCAGCGGGTTGGCCGTCTGGAGCTCGTCGGGGAATCCTGGCGTTTCACTGCAAGCGGAGGTGCTGCGGGCGGGGACCACCCGCGCTCCGAGAGCTTCGCGGCGCGCGAGGATTCTGCGCATAGCGTTGCAGAGGGGAATCGCTTTGCGACCTTAGCGGGAACCTCTGCGCCCTCTGCGTTAAGTCGGGCGGTGTGGGTCTGGTTGCGGCTCTGCCGCGCTGCGGCGGCGGGTCATTTGGCGGCGTCAACCTGAGCCGTTTCGGACTGAGGTCTTTCTTGCTCCCGCGGCGGCTCACCGGTCTTGCGTTTCCGTTTCCTGCGCATACGCTCGCGGGGTGAGCACGTCTTCCCACACGGTTCTGCCGGAAACTGAATCTGCAGGAGGCGAACCATCGCAACAGGCGGTGTTTGTCACCACGCAATGGTCGGCGGTGCTGGCTGCGGCTGGCAGTGACACGATGCATGCGCGAGCCGCACTCGAACAACTCTGCCGACAATACTGGCATCCGCTCTACGCCTACGTGCGTCGGGCCGGCTATTCGCGCGAAGAGGCCGAAGACCTCACGCAGGAGTTTTTCGCGCGGTTACTGGCGCGGAACACTTTGGGCAAGGCCGACCCGGCCCGCGGACGGTTTCGCTCCTTTCTGCTCGCTTCGTTAAAGAATTTTCTCGCCAACGAATGGGACAAGGCCCGTGCCCGCAAACGCGGCGGCGGGGCGCAACCGCTCCCCTTGGAATTCGACACGGCGGAAACCCGCTGCGCCCAACCCATCGCCCCGGGCGATACACCGGATCGCGCCTTCGACCGGCAATGGGCGCTGACGTTGCTCGACGTGGTGCTGGACCGGTTGCGACGGGAATACGCCGACGCCGGACGTGTGGATTTGTTCCTCGGCCTCAAGGACACGCTGGCGGGCGGGCGGGCGGAAATTCCTTATCGTGATCTTGGCGGGCAGTTGGGTTTGAGCGAAGGCGCGGTTAAAGTAGCGGCGCACCGGTTACGACGGCGCTACCGTGAACTGTTGCGAGAGGAAATCGCGAACACGGTCGCACAACCGGAGGATGCGGAGGAAGAACTGCGGCACCTTTTCAGCGCGCTGGGCGGATGAACGGACCGGAGCGCGGACAGCCTTGTCCGCGAGAAACTCTGCAATCAGGAACGCGCCGATTCAGGATCACAAACCAGTTCGCGCAGACTCGGCGGTCCGCGCTCCGAGGTTTTGACGTAACCCTGCAATTTTATTCCGGTAGTAACCGGTGTATGAACAATGTGATGCTTGGAATGATTGGTATATGGGAGATTGGGATCATTCTGCTGATCCTGCTGGTCATGGCGGGCTTGGCGGTGGGGGTGGTTTTGCTGGTAGTCTGGCTGGTGCGGCGAAATCAAACGCCACCTTCCACACCGGCCAACCCGCCCACTCCGCGCCCGACTCCCCCACCACCAACCTCTGCCAATTGTCCCCGCTGCGACGCAACGCTGCCGCCGGAGTCACCGCAGGGCCTTTGCCCGCGCTGCGTCCTGGGCGTGGGTCTCGACACGCAAACCGAGGCGACCGGCGAGTTCGGTCCGCACGGCACGAAGATTGTCTCGCCGCCGGAAGCGGAAGTTGCGAAGCGCTTTCCGCATCTCGAAATCCTCGGCTGCCTCGGTCACGGCGGGATGGGCGTCGTGTACAAGGCGCGGCAACCGAAGTTGAACCGGTTCGTTGCTCTGAAAATCCTCGCGCCGGAAAAGGGCGCGGACCCGAAATTCGCCGAGCGGTTCCTGCGCGAAGCCCAGGCGCTGGCGCGGTTGAGCCATCCGAACATCGTCACCGTGCATGATTTTGGCGAGGCGGACGGGATGTTCTTTCTGCTGATGGAATTTGTGGACGGCATGACGCTGCGGCAGTTGTTGCGTGAGGGACTTATGAAGCCGGAACAGGCGCTGGCCATCGTGCCGCCGATTTGCGAAGCGCTGCAATTCGCCCACGAACAGGGCGTGGTGCATCGTGACATCAAACCGGAAAACGTGCTGCTGGACAAACAGGGTCGCGTGAAGATCGCGGATTTCGGCATCGCCAAGCTCGTCGGCACAGCCGGTAGGGAGGGCAGTCCGCTGCCCGCCGGGGCCACGCAACCCGAAGGCGGCGCGCACGGAGTGACGCGCCCTACCGTTCATCTAACGCAAGACCAGGTTCTCGGCACGCCGCATTACATGGCCCCCGAGCAGGTCGAGAAACCGCAGTTGGTGGACCATCGGGCCGACATTTATTCGTTGGGCGTGGTGTTCTACGAAATGCTCACGGGCGAACTGCCCTTGGGCAAATTCCAGCCGCCCTCGAAAAAAGTCCAGGTGGACGTGCGGCTGGATGAAGTCGTGCTGCACGCGTTGGAGAAGGAACCGGCACGCCGCTACCAGCACGCGAGCGAAGTGAAGTCTGATGTGGAGACGATCGCGACGACACCGCGCGTGGACAACCCGGTTGGACCGGGGGAACCCGCGAGCGCGGAAGTGGGCACGTTCCAGGCTCACTCGGCGAATAAATCCGCTGCCGCGCAACTGAAGGCGCCGGCTTGGGGATTGTTTGCTTCGGGGATTCTGCAGCTCGTCGTCTTTCTTTCCCTCGTGGTCTTTGCCATCCCCGCCGTGGCGCGTGAAGGTGGCGGGTCGGCGGGCGTGGCTGTGGTGGGTGGCATGGCGGGTTTGTCGCTGCTCGCGGCGTTGGTCGTTCTGGCCGGTGTGCGTGCGATGCTCAGGCTGCAGCAGCGCGGGTTGGCGGTGGCGGCCTGTGGAGTGGCCATGATCGCCGGACCAGCCGCGCTCCTCGGCCTGCCTTTTGGACTATGGGCGCTGATGGTTCTGAGCCGCCGGGAGGTGGAGTCTGCCTTCGCTTGGGTTGACGGAAGGCCGGCAACGCAAGGCGAACGCAGTCTGGCGTCCCCGGTCCCGGCGGGCGGCGTGTGGAAAATCGCCGCCATCATCGCAGGCGCAGTGATCATCCTAATGCTCGCCCCGCCAGCTCTATACCTGCTGCTGGGAAGGTGGCCACCCGTCAGCGCTGAGGGGGTAGTCCGTGTCGAGGACAAATTGCGCTCCGCCATCCTCGATCGCTTGGCCGAAGGCGACTGGAGGCCGGAAGGATTGTCCGTCAGCGTTGCACCCAATTTGAAGCGGGCCGAGTGCCGGTTCGGAAAAGTCCGGAAGCATGGCTTGACGCAGGAGCCGTTCAACGCGGCGATTCGGCTCACACCGCAAGGGGGTGGACTCTGGCTGGTTCGCGGTGAAGGTGAGTTCCAATCGGTGCGCTTCTCGGTGGACACTTCGGCGGAGATGGCCAGCCGCCAGGGGCCGGGCGGCGCGCAACCAGGAGTATTTCAGTATTCCGAACCGGAGGAAGCCAGCTCCGCAGGCAGCCTGACGCAGAGCCTTCCCCGCTTCGGGCCGGTGCGGGAACTGACGTTGAACCACTGCGTTGATGATTCGCCCGGAGGCGAAGCGTTGGATCTGGATCGTGGCGAGTTGCTTGACTTGCCGAAGCAATTCGAGAGGTTGCCCGAGCCGGAACAGACGCAATGGCTCAGGGATCAGGGCGCGGATCTTCTGCTTCTGTTTGACCGGGCCCAGGGCCGATGGGGACTGATTACGGTCGCGGGCAACGAGTTGAAGCTCGCGTTGCTACCGGTTGAGAAATGGGATACGGCCAAACCCGAGGACATGTCGCAGTCATCCGTGGCGGAGTCCATTGGACTCGAAACTCGGCAGCGCGGTGAGTTTCGCGTTTATCTATTCGGGGCGAACCAGCATCCCCCGCTCACCTTCGCCTTCCATACCGCTCGCGGCGCACGCGGTCTTCTCCAGATCACCAGTTTCACGGAGCAGCCTGACTCCGCGCGGATACGCTTCAAGCTGGTGCGGTCCACCGCTCCCTGACTGTGAATCTGCGCCGCGGGTTCACCCCGGCTTGCGTTTCGGGAATGCAGCGATACGCTCGCTTCAGTGAGCGAGTCCACGCATACCGCGACGTCGGAGCCGATCTCGACTCGAATTGAGCCGCCGCGCAGTCCCGTTTTCGTCACGACGCACTGGTCGGTGGTGCTCACCGCCGGGCGGAATGACACCACCCGCGCCCACGCCGCATTGGCGAAGCTCTGCCAAACTTACTGGTATCCGCTCTACGCCTACGTGCGGCGGCGCGGGCATTCGCCCGAGGACGCGCAGGACCTGACCCAGGAATTCTTCGCCCGGCTGCTGGAAAAGAACTGGGTGGGCAACGCCGATCAAACGAAAGGCCGCTTCCGCTCGTTCCTGCTGTCGGCGATGAATCATTTCCTCGCGGACGAATGGGACAAGGCGCGGGCGCAGAAACGCGGCGGCGGCGTGCCGGCGGTGCCGCTGCAATTCGACGCGGCGGAAACGCGTTACGGCGTCGAGCCGACCGACCCTGCCACGCCCGAACGGATTTTTGAACGGCGCTGGGCGTTGACGTTGCTGGAAGAGGTCTTGAGCCACCTGCGCGCCGAGTACGCGCAGGAAGGCAAGGCGGATTTGTTCGCGACGCTCCATCCGTGTCTGGTCGGCGAACGCACGGCGCAACCTTACGCGGAGCTGGCAAGCAACATGGGCGTGAACGAAGGCACGGTGAAATCGGCCGTGCATCGGTTGCGCCAGCGCTACCGGCAATTGCTGCGGGACGAAATCGCAAACACCGTGGCCGGAACGGAGGAGGTGGATGAGGAACTGCGCCATTTGTTTGCGGTATTGTCGGGACAGTGAACGATTCTTAACCACGGATGGACACAGATGCACACGGATGCCTCGGGTAAACTTGCCAGGAAATTTTTGCGCAGCGTCCCCATCAGCTTGAAAAAGAGTTTTGGGGCGCGATGGCCGTATCACCACCACTTCCAATCCGTGTTTATCCGTGTTCATCCGTGGTTGACCTACTCGTTTAAGTTCGGGCGATTTCCCGCGCAACCTTCCGCCGCCGTTTCCTAAGTAATGGGTGGAAGAGATTATGGAAACGAAACGAATTTGTCCGAACTGCCAGAAAGCGTTGCCGCCCGACGTGGCGCTGGGGTTGTGCCCGGAGTGCCTGATCAAGTCCGGCTTCAATACCGGCACGGACCCTGGCAATCCCGGCAAGGAATCCGGATTTGTGCCGCCGCCGGTCGAGGAGCTCAGGAAACTCTTTCCCCAACTCGAGATCATTGAACTCATCGGCAAGGGCGGGATGGGCGCGGTCTATAAGGCGCGACAACTGGCGCTGGACCGGTTGGTGGCGCTGAAAATTCTCCCGCCGGGCTCGGCGGACGATGCCGGTTTTGCCGAGCGGTTCAATCGGGAGGCCCGCGCGCTAGCCCGGTTGAATCATCCGCACATCGTTGCCGTGCATGATTTCGGACAAACGGGCGGCCAGCCGTATCTGCTGATGGAGTTCGTGGACGGCCCGAATCTGCGTCAGGTGGAACAGGCTGGCCGGCTCACGCCGGAGCAGGCGCTGGAGATCGTTCCGCAAATCTGCGAGGCGCTCCAGTTCGCCCACAACGAAGGTGTCGTCCACCGCGACATCAAGCCGGAGAACATCCTGCTCGACAAAAAGGGCCGGGTGAAAATCACCGACTTCGGCATCGCCAAGATCGTGGGTGTGCCGGCGGGCAAGGTTTCGCTGACCGGCGCGAAGGACGTGCTCGGCACGCCGCATTACATGGCGCCCGAGCAGGTGGAGAAGCCCGCCACGGTGGATCATCGGGCGGACATTTATTCGCTGGGCGTGGTGTTTTACGAACTGCTCACGGGCGAACTGCCGCTGGGCAAGTTCCAGCCGCCATCAAGGAAGGTTCAAATGGACGTGCGGTTGGATGAAGTCGTCTTGCACGCGTTGGAGAAAGAGCCGGAGCGACGTTATCAGCAGGCCAGCCAGGTCAAGACGGATGTGGAGACGATTGCGGCGACCCCCTCATCCAGTAGCAGCGGACGTCAGTCCGCTCCAACTGAAGATCAGAGCCGACTCACGTCGGCTGCTACGATCCAAAGGGCGGTCAAAGCCCCCGCAATCGCGTTGTTTGTTGTCGGCTGCCTTAACTTCGGTGTGATTTTCGCCATCCTGGCCTACAATCTTTTCTTGGCCGACCATCATGACGGGCGGCCCGCTTTCGTTGCGTTGGCACCATTGTTGTTCCTGCTCGTCGGCCACGCTGTAACGGTGATCGGGGCGTCTCGCATGAGACACCTGACCGGCTACGGCTGGGCGCTCGCAGCGACCATACTTGCCATGATTCTTCCTTTCGGCTTCATCATCGGCTTGCCGGTGGGCATATGGTCGTTGGTCGTGCTCTGTCGGCGCGAAGTGCGCGAGGCGTTTGGCGGAAAGATTCCGCCGGATTTGCTGGCGTCAGGTGCCGCCGCCGGCGTGCCAGTGCCGCGCCCGGATCGGTTCTGGCGACGCTTCGCGGTGGCGATTACCCTGGTTCTGCTCGCGCTGATCTTGATTCCCGCTGGACTAATCCTGCTCGCCATCACGTTGCCGGCTTTGAATCGGGCCAAGGTCAAGATGCAGCAACCATCCGAGGCAAGCCACGTGTCCATGACCTTCGGTCCGGCTGTCGAACGGGTGCTGAACGATCTGGACGAGAACCGGGGCAATGAAGCCTTGAATCTGACGAGCGGCCAGTTGCTGTCGTTGCCCGCCGACTTCGGACAGCGAACGGCTGAGGCGCGTGTAGCTTGGTTGGACTCAAACCGGGTTGATCTGCTGGTGGATTTTGCGCGCGACCGCTGGGCACTCCTGACTCGCAGCATGAAATTCTGCGACCTGCCGAACGAGGCATGGAACTCGCCGCACATCGAGTTCGGGGGACAATGGCCGGACAGCGAGGTGCTGGAGAAACGCGAAGGTCATGGCGACACGTTTTATCTGCTGCCCACCAACGTGCAGCCGCCCTTGACCTTTGCCTTCCTCACCTCCCGGGGTGAACAGGGCGTGATGCAGATCACCGGCTTCGCCGAAAATCCGCGCGACGTGAAACTGCGCTACAAGATGGCACAACTGGCCGGCGGCGGTGGAGGCGGAAGCGTGGCTTCCGCAGGCCAAAACGCCCAACGCAAATTCGTGCGGCTCGTGGTGGGCGACACAGCAATGACCTTCGAGGGTCAGCCCACCAGGTGGGAGGACGTGGGCCCGTTGCTGGCCAAAGTGCCAGATCGAGAGAATACGGTGCTGGAGTTTGCCGTCACGTCCGACCAGATCACGGTCGCGCAGCAGAACGAGTGGTTTCAAAAGGCAACCGCGCGGGCGCGGGAGCACGGTTTTGAATACGCCAGCTTCATCGGTGTTCATCCGCTTGGTTCGAAGGGGACTTCCGACTCATCCACACGATCTGTCCCTTCACTTGCACAGGCCAGACCCGGCGAGTTCAAAGTGACGCTCACCAACGGCTTAACCTTGGAGGTCATGGCCGTTGCCCGCAATCCGCGCGGTACGAATTTCTGGTGGCAGCCCGACGGGACGCCGCTGGCCACACCGCCGGTCGAGATTGTCGAATTGCCCAAGCTCGCGCCCACCACCCAATCCCGCATCACCATCATTCCGCAGAACGAGTTTCTGTTTTACATCCGCCGCCAGATGCCGCCTGGTCTCGCGCTCGAGAGTTCTCAGCCCCGCTTCACGCCCCGTCCCAGCGACATCGAAATGTCGGCGACGGTGCAGGAGCTTGGCAGCCAGACCCGCGCTTCCGCGCAGTTGGTCTGCTTCGCCGAACCACCGGACACAGTGGATTACCAGGAAGCCGTTGCCTGCGGGCCGTGGGAAGCGGTTTCGGTTTATGATGTGCAGACGAGAACCACGCGCGATCTGGAGCGCGGCGTGATGGCCCTCTGGAGCGAGCCGCGTTACGAACAGGGCGCATTGCGCTTCGATGTCATGCATAACGCGGACCGGGGGCAATATGCGCTGCGGATGGTTGCCCGTTTGCGGAACGGCGGCTCTGAAAAACTGGTTTTCCATACAGGAGTGGTCACGGGATCTCCGGCCAAAGGCTTCGCCCTCATTCACGGCAGCGAGCCGGAGGCGAAGAATTGGTTGGAGCAGGTGAAAGAAATGATCATCGAGCGAACGCCCTGGGTGCGCGGAGAGATCAAGAGTATTTCCTTAAAGCCACGCTCCGCCGTCGAGGGCGCTTTCGCGCCAGCCACGTTTGGCCCGGTCATCGAGCGGATGGTCAGTGGCGAAGGCGACGCCCGCCGCCGGTTCATTGACTTCGAAACCGGCCGTCAATTTGCCGCGTCGGAATTCTTCGGCCCGAAAGCCGAGCCCAGCCCGGAGGAAACGCAAAAATGGTGGAAGGAGAACGGCATTGACGCCATGGGCGACACCAGTCCGGCCGTTTCCGGCTTGGTCGGCTTCGACATGATCGCCGTGCCCGTGCCGCTGCACGAATGGGACATGCCGCCCGCCCGGCTCGATTACTATCTCGCCGCCGCCAAACCCGGCACGCCCGCCACGATGTCCGCCAAAGGCGATCTGCCGGCCACTTATGTCATCCAGACTCGCGAAGGCGGATGCGGCTTGCTGCAAATCACCGGTTTCAGCGGCGCCGTTCCCGGCGCGCGGAGCGTGATGATTCGTTACAAGCTGCTGAATCTCGCGAACGCGGCGGGAAGACTTCAGTCGGGATTGGGACAGACCACCCCGCCCGCAGGCACGACAATCTCCAATTTAATCGCCATTGAAAACTGGGCGGAGATGATGAGGCTCTTCCCACAGGCCATCCGTCGGACGGACAAAGCAAACACTGTCGAAAGCGACATTCGAATCGGCATCCCCATCCTGCTGGAGTGGGACATGTCCTTACCGATGGCCTTTGTCACGGGAATGGAAAAGCGGCCGATGCCCGAATTCAAGCCGGGCTGCTGGCTGGAGTTCCCGCCGGACCGGGACAGAGTGATTGTTCACCTGCGCCACGATCCGTGGCCGCATGCCGCCTGGCGCTTTCATCTGGAAATCCTGGATGACGGCGGGACCACGGTCCAGCAACTCGATCACACCCCTGAAAACACCGGGCGCCGCCCGCCGAAGCGTCAATGGACGGACGAACAATCCGAATTCAGTGGTGCGCTGGGCCATGGGGTGCTCGACCGGGGCAAACGGTTTCGTCTGAGCGTCGAATCTCTGTGGACCGAGCAGGATGGCGAGTTTCAACCGGGCGTCGAACTGCCGCTTTACTTCGGCCTCAGCACCGTTGATTACACGGGCATGATCCGGGCCGAGGGGCTGAAGGTGGACGCCACGAATGCCGAAGCGGTCGTCCGCGCCCGGGTGGCGGAATGGCCGAAGGCGAAATGGAACCTGGCTCTTGAGTTGTTCGACAGTGACGGCCATCCCGCCGGCGAGGGACAAACCGTTGCTCAGAACAGTGGCTGGATTGTCTCAAGGGTGGCGACGGGCGAACGGGAGTTTCGTTTTCCGGTGAAGGGCCTCGGCAGTGGAACGCGAGCGCCACAGCGCTTCCGGTTGCGAGTCGAGGCGGTTTCAGATCCGCCCAAGCGTGCCAACGCGGATGTTCGCTCCCCCGCTTCATCCTCAACCAATCAGCCAGCAAACCAGCCCGCAGCAACGAAACTCGCAGCGGATAACGTGGTGGTCGAAGACCTCGCGCTGCAGATGCTCGTGGCCATTCGCGACAAGGACGACGCGGCGTTGAAGGCGCTGGCGGTGGACCGCCCCCCGGGTTGGCGCGAGGCGTTGCCGCAGTTTGCCTTGGAAATGCGTGAACGCTTTCAGCAAGGCAGAGGCAGGCCGTTCAACCTGATGCCGACCGAATCGCTCGTCGAAGGCGATCACGCGGTCGTCAAATGTGAGGACCCGAAGGACGCAAACCGGATTTATCTCGTCCTGTATTTTCTGAAAGGGGAGGATGGTTGGAAGAACTGGTCGCTGCGCAATTCGCCGCCGGGCACGCCGTTGGCGGAACATTTGAAACAATCCCCGCCGGCCAGTCCGACTGGCGAAGCAAATCCGAACCGATAAGTAGGACGCCACCCAATCCGGGATTCCCGCCGCATGAGGCTTGTCGCAGCGGACGTGAGTCCGCTCCAGCTTTCCTCGAAACCCGTTCGAGCCGACTCTCGTCGGTTGCTACGGATCACAAGGGTAACGCCTGGGTTGTTCCGGAAGAGTGCCAACGTGCTGCGTTCGACAGTGAAGTTTACAGACGTGCCAATCATGAGGCAGCCGCCATACGCTGCCGGACAGCAGCGTTGATTTCGTTTGAACCTTTTCCGCCGTGCGCGGAATTGATAAGTGGGTGATCATTACGGAAGAGCGACCAGACCTGTCTGTGTCCGCGGACCTTCTGGCTCGCGCCCGAGCCGGCGAGGCGGACGCGTATTGCGAACTGGCGCAAGCCTGCGAGGAGCGCTTGTTCCGTCAAGCCGTCGCGCTCTGCCATGATCCCACCACCGCCGAGGACCTTGCCGCTGAAACCCTCATCGAAGGCTGGAAAAGCATCGCTCGCTTCGATGGCTCGTGCCGCTTCTCCACCTGGCTCTACGCCATCCTCGTTCACCGTTTCCAGAAGACGGTGCGGCGCGCGCACTCCCGGCCGGCGACGCTGGCCGGGTTGCCGCAAAGCGAGCGGGACACCGGAGAATCGAGCCTGGAACGTTTGCCGGACGCACAGCCTTTGCCCGCGGAGAATCTGGTTCAGCAGGAGCAGGCGACCCGAATGCGGGCGGCCATTGCTTCACTCCCGCCCAAGCATAAACAGGTGGTGTTGCTGCGGTTCTACGAGGAGGCCTCGTTGTCCGAAATCGCCACCGCGCTCGGTCTGTCTCTCGGCACGGTCAAATCCCGGCTGCATCACGCGCTGGAGAAACTGCGCAAGATGAAATCCCTCGTGAACCTCCTCCACCCGTAGCAGCCGAGGTGACGAGGCTCAAACTCTACATTCCGCGTTCCGCATTCCGCGTTTGAACTGAGCCTCCTCACGTCGGCTGCTACGGGCCTTGAGCTTCCGGCTCGTCCGCTGGCGGGGTTTGCGGTTCGCGGGTGGGTGGCTGGCGACTGCGCCCGCGCCGGCTTTCCGCGAAGACGTGAATGTCCTTCTCGCCCGAACGGGGGAAATCCAGAAAGTCGGGGCACTATCTGTGAACGATCAACTGACTACGGTTCAATTCGATGAAGAAGTGTTATTCGAGCAAACCGAAAAGTATCTCCTCGTGCCGTGCAAAGAGGGCAAGCCGTTCGCCGTTGTGAATGTTGCCGATCGTGCCGAGGTTGGTGTCCATGAATTGCAGCCGTGCCAGTCGCCGGCTGGCCTGATGAATCAGGCAAAGTTGACATTCCCCGCCAAGCCGGATTCACCAGCACGCCGCAATAACCTCAGAATGGCCGCGCACTCCGCCAACCGGCTTTGGCGGCGAATGAGCACGATCAGACCAACATGGGGCTGCGCCGCTGCGAGCGGAAGAAAGTCGTCGCGGTTGCAGGTCACGAGGATCAGGCCGTGCTGGTGAGCGTGGGCGAGGACTTCCGGGTCACGGGCTTCGACGGGCAGCGCCTCACGCTACCGAACCACGCCGTGTCCCTCGACAAGGAGGACCTCCGCGACGCGGTCCGGCACGTCGTGATCAAGGAGGAAATTCACGCGGGCGCTGCGGCCATCTGGGTAGCGATCTGGTGGTCAATTTCCGCCCGATGATCTTCGTAATAGGCCAGGCACTCGTACACTTGGGCGCGTGTGACGCCGGGGAAACAGAGGGGGACAGAGTCCACGGTTTCGCCGTTTTGGAGCAGCCCGATCACGTCATGCACCCCGATCCGGGTACCTTCGAGGCGCGCATGCCCGCCCCGCACGTCGGGCGTGGCGACGATGTATCGGTAGGTTTCTGGGGCCAATGCCATGCGGCGAAACTTACGCGACACACTCGACAACGACAAGTGTGCGTTTCCGCCTTGCGTTTCCGCCGACGTGAGTCGGCTCTGACTTTCTTGGGAAGATGATGGAGCGGACTCACGGCCGCTGCTACGGGGCGGAAGATGCAATTCCGCCCTCGCGATGACCTCGGTGGCCAGCCGCCATCGGACGACTTTGAGATTGTCGGCCGGTGGCGAGAGGGCGCAATCCGCAGGTGGCGTCTGTGCGCGCAATCGTTCCATCGCGGTGGCAGAGTAAGTCGCGGTTTGGGTTTTCACCCAATCGGCGTATTCATTGCCGGTGGGTGGTGCGGCGGCGGCGCACAGCCAGCCTTTGGTAGGGCACTTGAGGTGCGCTTCCAGGAGATCGGGGGTGATCTTCATGGCGCCAAGCTACGCCGCTTCGCGTAATTTGCATCCGGGATGCATTGGAAAGGAAACTGAGCCTCCCTGCGTCGGTTGTCACACCGTGAAGAACTCGAAATGCCCGTGAACCTTTCCGATCCTGCGAGGGATACATGAATGTGAAATGGTCGTGGAACAAGTGTCGGCGCTACAAGGAGGACCTCAGCCTGCTTGCGGCAGATGTATTGGCGGCGCAAGAACGGGGCGGCGTGCAGGCGCACCTTGCCGAATGCCCCGCGTGTCAGGCCAGGTTTGCGGAATTGCGTGCGCTGGCGGGAAGTTGCGGGCAACTGGGCAACGCATTGCCGCAAGTCGAGCCGTCAGTCGCCTTGCGTCGGTGCTGGATGACGGCGGTTCGCGGAGCGGCGCCGTCGCAAAGGGAAATCCCCGTCGCATCAGGCGCAATCTGGCGTTCAGGCCGCCGCTTGGCTTGGGGCAGCCTGGCAGCGATGTGGGCGCTCGTTTTGTTCTTCCGCTTCTCCGCGCCGGATGCGCCGCGTCCGGCATCGCTGGCCGCGGCACCGCCATCCTTGCGCGAGGTGTTGCTGGTTCTGAAGGTGGAGCGGCGCGAGTCATCAACTCGCGCGAGTGCAGGTGATCCAGCCAGGAACCAGCCCCGGCAACCAGAGGCCTTGCCGCCGCGCAGCCAGCGTCCGCGAACGCAGTCAGCGAATCCGGAGGTCGCATGACCCCCGCACCTTCACTTGTCGGAAACTGGAGCGCGGACATTCTTGTCCGCCCGCGCCCGGATGCCCGCCAGTTCGTGGACAAGAATTTCCGCGCTCCGGCAGTGATCGAAGTGCGGGCGGCGTCTGGCCGCCTCGGAGTCCTCATCCCATGAGCGCACACATTTTAAGCCGCAGTCGAAAGCTGCTTTGGTCCGGCCTGGCTGTGCTGGCGCTCTTGGTGTGGACCTACTTTTGCCACGCCACTTGGTTGCAGCGAACGGGGTTCATCCACGGTTTGCTGGCATTCTTTGCCGGCCTGTTGGTGTTGATTCTCGGCAACGCGCTGGTCCGCCTGGTGATTGGCGCGGTCAAATGCGGCTGGCGCTGGCTGGGCAGTCGCGAGGCGCGGCGGCTGTGCGGTTGGACGATGTTGTTCGCCGTTTCGACCATTGTCCTTTTTTACAGCGTTGAACTTTGGCGCGGCAAACGCGCCTGGGCCGCAGTGGTGCAGGAGGCGAAAGCGCGCGGTGAACCGTTGAACTTCGAGAGTATGAACTCGCCAGTGCCGGACGCGCAGAATTTCGCCCGGGCGCCGTCCTTCGCGCCGTTGTTCGCCGTCACCAATGGCGTGGCATCAGACCCGCGGACGCTCCAGTTTAATTTCGTTGCCCAGTGGGCGCGTCTGCCGTTCTTCCTGGCGTACAGCGGACGGCCCATTCGGTGGGCGCCGTGGCTGGAAGCGGAGCAAACGGACTTGCGCTCCTGGCTGGGCTTCTGGCGCAGTTGGGAAACCAACGACCTGGATACCGCCTTGGCGCAGCCGTTACGGGCGCCGGAAGTTTCCGCGTCAGAAGCCGCCGCGATGCTGCTCGAATCGCTGCGTCGTAGTTACGGCAAGGACCTGGACTCCCTGCGGGAGTTTGACGACCGGGCTTACTGCCGTTTCGCGCTCGACTATTCGCGACAGATATTTGACGCCGCGCTGCCAGCGCATCTGCTCGGTGGGTTCGTGCGTATCCTGCGAGCTCGGGCTTCGGCGGCGCTGGTAACCGGGGACTCCACGACGGCCTTGGCGGATCTTCAGTTTGCTCTGCGCCTGACGGACTATAACCGCCAGCAGCCTTGGGTGATGCAGACCGAGTGGCGGTTGGGCGGGGTCGTGGATACTCTCCAACCGCTCTGGGAGGGATTGGCGGCGCATCGCTGGAATGAGGAGCAATTGGCCGCCGTGCAGGCGCAGCTTGAAGGTTTGGATTTGTTGTCGGACTTTCCGCTCGCGGTGCGGAACGATGCGCTTGCACTGAGCAGTCTGGTCGAGCGAATCATTCCCACCTCAGCCGCCACGCCGCGTCGAGTGCCACTCATGCCCCCGGAAAATGAAGGTTTGTTGGCATGGGTGCGTCATGCGTACCCCATTGGCTGGTCGCTTCAGAACCAGGCGGCAATCCACCGCTTTCACCTCGATACAGCGAGCCGATATCTCGACGTGAGCACGCGCCGTATCGCCAACGAACCTCGGGCGGAACCGCGTGGGCTGTTCGCCTCGTCCGATCCGTTCTTCCCTGTTTTCATCGTTCCCAAGATCAAGCAGATATTCGGGGATGCGGCGGAAGGTTTTCCATTCGCGCAGACCACAGTGGACCTCGCCACCGTGGCGTGCGCGCTGGAACGGTATCGGCTGGCCAACGGTGAATTTCCGCCAACGCTCGGCCCGCTGGTGCCGCAATTTGCGGCGAAGCTCCCGCACGACATCATCAACGGCGAACCGCTGAAGTATCAGCGCACGGAAGGGGGCGGGTTCGTGCTCTACTCAGTGGGCTTCAACCAGGTTGACAATGGCGGCAGACCTTGTGTCGTTCGCAGGAACTGGCGGGGCGAAATTGAGTCGCGCATTGATCTGAACCACTACGACTGGGTCTGGAAGTCGCCCCAGGTGACGGCTGCCCGATAATCCGACCGGCGTCTTTGTAGCGGCTCGCGGTCGGGAAAGGGCCTGCCGACGTTGCGTTTCGTCAAGGCCACCGTGGGGCAAGGAGTCACCCGCCAGCCTTATAAGCCGGCACAACCATCACTCCGGCGGCGATGGGTGGGCCCGGCCAACGTGGCGTTTGCCGTGAGTGAAGTCGCGGTGGGTTAGCGTTTGATGCCGTAGCGCGCCTCGAATTCCGGGTTGCCGGGCGGTGGCGCAATCCCCGGAGCGGCGACTGGCGCGACGGTGCCGGCGGGGCTGGCGCTGGTTGAAGCGGTGACGGCCTTGAAGATGCCGGCGACCACGCTTTTCTCTGGATCAGGAAGGGCCAAAAAAATCTTTCCGGTAAGCTCGCCGTCAATCATCTCGCCCAATTCCAGCTTCATCGTGTAACCCGTCGCAAACGGTCTTGATTGAGGAGCGAATTTGGGGTTGGGCTTCCACCGTTTGACGACTTGCGGCACGGTCGGTCCCTTCATGTCACTCGAAATTGCCCAAGTGCTTCCCGCCAGCGGTTCGCCGGCCTTCGGACGAAGGTAAACCAGGATTTCCCGATCCGGGGAGACGCTTGAGCCTTGCGTCAGGCGCAAGAGATGCGATGTGCCGGCAAGGTCCAGGCGCGCCGTTTCGACGACGAAGTTCGTGCCGGAGATCATGCCGTTGGCCCGGCCTTCCGGGATTCTTGCCGCGGCAAGGTCAAGGGTGTGGACGGCGGTAAGCAACGGCAGTTCCTTCTCTGGTGGTCGCGCGGTGTCGCTGTCGCCCGGAGGTCTGGGCACGCCCGAACCGACCGGATCACGGTTGGGATCGGTGGCGTCCAAGACTTGATGGAGGTCTGCGATGTGCCCCACCTGTCCGCCGTCGGCATTCTGCTCACTGTCACGGCGTTCGGCGTTGGCTTTCTCCTGGTAATCAAGCAGGTAGCCGTAGCCGAAATAGCCAAGAACGCCCACCGCGATCACAGCCACGCCGATGGTGACATACTGCATCGGGCCTCGCTTTTTCCCCGTTTCGTTGGAGGAATAGACCCGGTACACAGGCTTCGCGCGCGTCGTGGTTTCACCCTCGGCTCCGCTGCTTTGAGGTCGGCCTAACGAGAGTCTGGATTGGTTCGATGGTGGTGGGGGCGGGCCCTGGATGTTCGAGCCACGGGAGGGGTCCGCAACCATGCGGACCTGCGGTGCCGCTGGCCTAGGTGCGGCGACCGGAACTTGGGGTACCGTGATCTGGTTTTGACAGGCCGGACACGACAATTGATGTCCCATCCAATGGGGATCGCAGGTGATATGTTGACCGCATTGGGGACAGGAAAACTTGATGTCACTCATAAAATTGCTCCGGTTTTCCACCAGTCTGTGCCTTCTCCGGCTCGAAATTGTTCCCAAGCGCGGACCCGAAGGCCACGCTCATTTACATCATTGGCGGGCGGGCGCGTCAAGCAAATGAGATGGCGGAAATGACTTGCTGATCATGGGGGCACGCCGAGTGGGGATTGGCCGTCGCCGGAAGGTCGCGCAGCGACACAGGTACGCGTGCGTTTGCCTACGTTTGGACCGTTACTCAGCCTCGGTTTCTCAGCTTCGGATTGACTTCTTGGAGGTGGTCGCGAATCCTCTGATCGCGTGTCAGAGTTGAAGTGGTTCGTTGCCCATACCAAACCCCGAAGAGAGAAGAAGCTGGTGGATTACTGCCAGCGGCAGGGCATTGCCGCGAAGCTGCCTTGCTTTGACTCAGTGCATAAGTATCGGGGGAAGACCGTTGTGTTCCAAAAGCCCTTGTTTCCCGGGTATGTGTTCTTGCAGTTGGAAGCCGGGCAGCGGGATTCCGTCCGCCAGAATGACCATCTGGCGAATTTGCTCGAGGTGTTCGATCAGGAGTCATTCTATCGGCAGTTGCAGGACATCCTTCTGGCGTTGGAGTCCAATCTGGAGGTGCGGCTGGCCCCGACCATTGGCGAAGGGATGCGGGTGCGTATCAGGTCGGGACCGTTGCAGGGGTTGGAAGGTTGGGTTGAACAGCGGTATGGCCGGGCAACGGTCCTGCTGCGGCTGGATTTCATCAATCAGGCGGCAGCGGTGAAGTTGGATGCGGACATGCTGGATTTGGCCTGATAAACCGCGGCGGCGCAGGGGGCCGATGTGGATTGCGTTAGACCACAGGAAGCACTTGGGCCGCGGCTGGGGCCAGTCTGCGACAGATTCTTGACAGGCCATTGGACTACTCATCAACGTGTCGCTGGTTCCATAGGCGACGAGGTTATCCAACACCCCGTTGACAGACCCGAGGGGTAGCATTGGTAAGTCTCGACTACCTGACTTGCGCCGGGAGTTTCGATGACGTTGCGCCGGTGACTGCCCATCGCCGGGCATGGAATGTCTCGCGTCGAGGCGGGAAATGACTCTTTTGTGGACACTCCTTGTCCGATGCGTCGTCAGTCGCTCCGTCATCTTATTTGAGTTGGGCGGGGCGCAGGAATGAGTGGAACTTCAAGGGGTAGGCCGGGTTGGGTTGACGATTAACCGCTACTGCCAAACTGGTTATACCGTCGTTCGGCATCAGGCGTTTCCAGGTCCGTGCTCCAATTCGGTGGCCAGGCTTGCAGGATATGCCGTGCTGGGGATGTTCAGACTCCTCGGCAGACTGTTGGGGCACACAGTATGCTCTGTAATTGGCATGTTGATCGCGCTTATCATATCTCTCTGGACCGGCATCTCGATTGTACTTTGTCTGGCGCTCTTCGGCATTGCTGCGAAACCTGTGCCGGGCTTTGCCCGCGACGCCAGCAGGGGGGATGAAATCGCGCTTGAGCATCACGCGCTGAACGATCGTCGTGAGGGCTTGGTCTTGGCGACCCAGTAGGCAATAGACGGCTGGGACTTTCTGGTCGCCGGAAGAGCGACAAGGCTTTCAGACCTTCAGGCATTCCATCGCGTCAAAATTTCTCCGCCTCACGTTCGCGGATGTCTTTCATCTCCTTCTCCCCAAGCGGGCGGTGCCCCCCGGTTTAGACAGTCCCGGCGCCGCGTGGCGTTCCTCGACATTCCGCCGGCGTTTGATACGTTGGCAGCGTGAGCTTTGTTGCTGAATTCAATGCCCTGCCGCTGTCCCATCTGGTGAGGGAATCGCTTTCCACCACCACCGAGGCGGTGCGTGCCAGCCTGGCGAAACATTCGCTCTCGTTGACTGATTTCGCGCGATTGATTTCGCCCGCTGCCGGCGACTTGCTCGAACCGCTGGGCCGCCGCTCGCAGCAACTCACGCAGCGGCGTTTCGGGAAAGTCATCCGCCTCTTTGCCCCGCTTTACCTCTCGAACGAGTGCATCAACAACTGCAAGTACTGCGGTTTCTCGCGCGACAATCCCATCCTGCGCGTGACGCTGTCCGTTGAGGAAGTGTTGCGCGAGGCGCGGGCGCTGGCGACGCAGGGCTTCCGTAACATCCTGCTCGTAGCGGGTGAACATCCCAAGTTTGTTTCCAGCGGGTATCTGCTCGATTGCGTGGCGGCCTTGCATGCGGAGATTCCCAGTGTGTCGCTGGAGGTCGGTCCCCTGGAAGCCGATGAATATCGGCCGCTGGTCGCAGCCGGGGCGGACGGTCTGGTCGTTTATCAGGAAACCTACGACCGCGCGGTCTATGAGGATCTCCACACCGCCGGCCCGAAGCGGAATTTCGACTGGCGACTGGAAACCCCGGAGCGCGCCTATGCCGCTGGCTTTCGGCGCATCGGCATCGGCGCGCTGTTCGGGCTGGCCGACTGGCGTTACGAAGCGTTGAGTGTGGCGGCGCATGCGGATTACCTGCTGCGCAACTGCTGGAAGGCGTCGCTCACCATCTCCCTGCCGCGGCTGCGTCCGTGCGCGGGTGAGTTCCAACCGCTCACGCATCTCTCCGATCGCGAACTGGTGCAATTGGTGTGCGCGTTCCGGCTCATGTTTCCCGACGTTGGCCTTGTGCTCTCAACCCGCGAGCCGGCCAAACTACGCGATGGCTTGTTTCCGTTGGGCATTACACTGATCAGTGCCGGCAGCCATACCGAACCGGGTGGTTACACGGGCGCGGGCAAGGAAAACATTCATCAAACCGTGCGGGGCCGTATCGTGGAAGCGGGCGCAAGTGAATGGGCGACACCGACCAATGGCCACGCGACGAACGCAACCGGACAATTCAACATTGCCGACGAACGTTCCGCTGAGGAGGTGGCCAAGCGACTTCAGCACCTCGGCTACGAGCCGGTGTGGAAGGATTGGGACGCGGCGTTGATGACTTGAACGAATCCACCTATGGAAAAGCTGATCTGTGCAAAAACCAATCCGGATGAGGTCTTCTACGTAGCGCTGAAGAATGAATTGGGTTCACTCAAGCCGTCCGATCGCGCACGGAAGCTAAATTCATGGGATCCAGATGTCGTTGGAAATTTGGAAGTGGTTGTTCAAACGTTAACGCGAGTCTTGGAGGATGACTGGCGCGAGAATGCGAGCCAGAAATTGCCGTGCAACTTCGAATACCAAATACTTCGAGTGAAAACTCCATTTGATCACGTTCAGGTCTTAACCCGATTATTTTCGCCACCTGATTCTCAGAGCATTTTCTATGGACGTGAGGTGGCGAAGCTTAATGATGATGATTTTGTGGCTTGGGTAAGCGATTAGCACGTACTTGCCCATTTCCGATAGTGTCGTTAGTCTGCAACTATGACAGCCGTCGCAAAGGAACTGGTTGAAATTGTCGGTGCGCTTCCGGAAGACAAGGCACGCGAGGTGGTGGATTTTGCGCGTTTCCTTCAGCAACAGTCCGGCGACCGCGAGTGGGAGCGCATCATTGCCGACAAGCGCGGGTATCCAAAGCTGGACAAGTTTGTGACCGAGGCCTTGCGCGAAGGCCCCGCCGAACCTTTGGATCCGGCGAAGTTGTGATCTCAAAGACCCGCCCCGCATTCTGGCGCGCCCACGGGCCGCTCGCTCCCTCCGTGAAGACCCGCGCTCGTGAGGTCTATCGTTTGTTCGCGCAGAATCCTGATCATCCCTCCCTGCGATTCAAGAAACTCCATGGCCGTGAAGATATCTGGTCGGTACGCATCAACGATCAATACCGCGCGGTGGGCGTGCGCAGCAGGGATACGATTTAATTGATCTGGCTCGGCACACACAACGAGTTCGACAATCCATTCACGTGAGCACAAATCACATCATCGCCAACGGCCAGCGCCTCGCGGCCAATCTGCCTTGCACCCTCGAGGAGTTCCTCTTGGACCAGCACTTTCTCCCCCGCAGCGTGGTGGTGGAGCACAACGGCGAGGCGGTCGCGCCTTCGGAATTCGCCAAGCGCATTCTCAATGCGGGTGATCACCTGGAAATTGTCAAGATCGTGGCTGGGGGATGATTGCGGCAGAGGTTGAATTCTGCCACACATCGCACTTGCGCCGGATAAAGGCTTGTCCGTGCCGCCGGCATTTGAATAATACTCAAGCATCATGAAGTTGAAATTTGAGACGTTCTATCGCGGGCTGCTACTCGTTTTCGTGGTGTTGCTGGTCTGGTCCGTATGGCACAGCCAAGCCCAAAACGCCACGGGCAGCGCGAGCACCAACGCACCGACGGCGGCGGAAACCCCTGCCGCGGGCACGAACGTCACAACGGAGCGGGTTCTCACACCCCCCAAACCGCCCATGCCCACACCGGAATGGATCGAAAAGCTGGCCGTCAAGCTGCCGTTCTTGAAGACTACCCTGTGGGGCAATCAACTGTGGAAATACCTCTTCTCGTTGGTTTACATCTTTCTGGCCTTCTACGTGTCCAAACTGCTTGATTACTTGACGCGGGTCTGGCTCAAGAAACTCACCGATCGGACGGAAACCAAGTTTGACGACCTGCTGCTCGACTTGTTGAACGGCCCAATCAAGGTGGTCGCCTTCATCATCTTCCTGCGGATCGGGCTGGACGTGTTTGACTGGCCGGAAATGGTGCAGAAGGTCCTGGCCAAAGGCTTCACCGTAGTCGTCGCAATTGCGATCACCTACATGGTCCTCAAGTTCATTGACCTCTTGATGAACTACTGGCGGCAGCGCGCGGCGGCCAAGGAGGACGACGCCTTCAACAAACAGTTGTTCCCCATCATCCGCAAGAGCCTGAAGTTTTTTGTCGTCGCCGTCGCCGCGCTGGTGACCCTGGACAACCTCGAGGTGAACATCACCGCCGCCATTGCTTCGTTGTCCATTGGCGGCCTGGCCGTGGGCCTCGCGGCGCAGGACACCCTGGCCAACCTGTTTGGCGGGATTTCCATCTTCCTCGACAAACCCTTCCGCATTGGGGACCGCGTGCAACTCGACGGCGTGGATGGTCCGGTGGAAAGCATCGGTCTGCGCAGCACCCGCGTGCGCAACCTGGACGGACACCTGATCTCCATCCCCAATAAGACCATGGGCAACGCCACCATCACCAATATCAGCGCCCGGCCCAACATCCGCACGGTGATGAACATCGGCGTCACTTACGACACGCCGGCGGCCAAGGTGAAACGCGCGTTGAAAATCATCGAGGAGATTTACAAAAACCATCCCAAGTCCAGCAACTGCATCATCAGCTTCAACAAGTTTGAAAGCTCCTCGTTGAACATTCTCGTGGTTCACTGGTGGAACTCGACGAATTTTGTGGAATACCTCGGTGGCATCCAGGAAATGAATCTCTCCTTGAAGGAACGTTTCGACGCCGAAGGCATCAGCTTCGCGTTCCCGACGCAGACCCTCTACGTGAAGCAGGATTCGGAGTGGCGTTTGGGCGAGGGCAAATAGCGTCTCGCGTTCATTCAACGGCCCTGCCGCGCGCGGGCTTCGAGAATGCACGCACCACGCGGCGGCAAGGTCAGTTTCACCGAAGCTTCCGGGGCGGTGAATTCCCCAACGCGCCGCCGACCTGTTTCATCCAGGCGATAAAGCCACCCGCGTTTCGGCAATCCGTACTCGTTCACATCGAGCTTGAACGATAGCTCCATCGGCTCGTCAGAGATGCTGGCCAGCGCGATGGCGATGCTTCCGTCCGGTGCCCGCCAGGCACTGGCGAGGGCGAGTGGCACGCGCTTCTGGAACGTCGTCAGCCCGCCTTGCTGGCCCGCGTAAATCGAGAGGCGCGACATGTCTATCGTCGCTTCCGGAGCATCAATCCGGGGCGGACGTAGGAAAGTTCCGTGCTGGAGATACTTTGCGGCCTGACTGCGAAGCTTGGCCAGGCGGGTGGCGAATTCCGTTTCCTCCGGTCGCTCCTGTAAATGCCGGGGCAGGAAATTGGCCACGGTCGGTTGTTGTCCCCAGACGAACGCCCGCGCTTGTTCGAGATAAAACTGCCGCGAGAATTTCCGGTCCAGCAGTTTCAGCGGTTCCTTCGGTGCAAACTCGGCAGGCCACAAATCGTCGTAGGGCGGCATGGTGAGCGAGGAGTAATTGCCGAACGTGATCACGCTATCGTGATAGACAGCGTTGAAGAACGGAATGGTTTCCCAGCCATCCGGCGGCGCGTAGCGTTCGCGGCTGAGTTCCAGACTGAGCATCAGGTCCAGATACGGCAGCCACGGTTCACCGCAACCCTCGCCGGCCAGGGCGACACGCGATTGCTTTGCCTCGGCTGCGGAGAATTTCGGGGCCGCGAGTTTAGGCCGACTTCCACCGAATCCCGCGCGCTGGCGAATCTCAGCGGCCAGGTCGCGAAAGCCGTTCATCCAATAAGTCCCGCCGCCCAATGGATGCCCGTGGGTGGAGTCGTAGCAAGCCAGACTCGTACACGCCTGGTCCATGTAGATGCCGTCCACGCCCAGTTCGCGGATTGCGCGTTCCGCCAACCCGGCGTAGGTGTCACGCCAGAACGCCGTGCCCATGCACATCGGCACGCACGGCGCCTTGGTGAAGGTGTTATAGACCTCGGGACGAATCCGGCCGGTGGAGTCCTTGACTGCAAATCGTTCGGCGTGCTCGTTCGTCCAGCTTTGCGTGGTCATGCCCCACAAACGCTGGTTCATGTAAACCAGCGCGCGAACGTCGTGCTGGTGCGCTGCTGCGAGCGCGGATTGAAAGGGCCTTGTGCCTTCACGCGGCGGGAGGTATTCGGGAAAGCCCGTGTCATACGAACACCCGTGCCACCAATGCCACAACACGCTCACTGGCAGCTTGAGTTGTTTCTGCAATTCCACTGCCGGTGCGAGCACGTTGGTGGAGCGTCCGCGATTCCAGACCCATATTCCCGTGTTGCGAACCCAGTCGGGCACCGCCCCCTGCCGTAACCGGCTTTCGCGCGCCCAAACCTGATCGCGCGCCCACGCGCGGTAACGTTCGGCGGCGGTAAACCAATCACCCGTAAAACTGCCGAGCACCACCTGGTAGGGAAGCTGAAAATGTCCCGACGTGCTTGCACCCTCCGGCACGTGAACAATTTCACAGCCAAGATTGGTGTTTACGCCACCGAACACGGCGAATGTTTTGCGATTGGCGTTCGTATCGTCGCACGCCAGATACAATCCCGGTCCATCGGGCCTATAAACCGCGAGGCATTGCAGCGCGAGCCGGCCGGGATATTCCCATTGATGCCGCCGTGGATTGCCGCCGGCCGGATTCAGGAGTTCGCGCGGATGGGTGGCGAGTTGCCCCTGCCATACCGGCACGGCGAGGCGTTCGGAGTCCTGTTCCGCAACGTCGGGCACGCGCGGAAATTTCACCTCCCGCACGACCTGTTCCGCCAGACCGGCGATGGCAAGCGACCAGCGGCTCAGGGGAGCAGGCTCGTCGAGATGAACTTCCACCTGGACGCTCACGTTCCGAGCTTGACTGGCGGGAAAGTTATTCCATGTCAGGCGTCCACCGCGCTGCGGGGGAGGAAGCAGTTCGGCCTTGAACGAGCCGGCGTGCTCGGGCGCGAGCAGCAATGGGCCTTCAGCAGTGGCGAGTTCAACCTCCCAAAGCGGACCTGGGAAGCGACCGAGAAGATTGTAGCCAAGGTTCAAATCCACCAGCTCCCGCAGTTGGCCGTTACGGACATCGAACCCAACTTGCAGATTCGGGCTGGCGAGGCGGAAGTTAGTTTCGTCGCGGGCAAATTCCGCATGTACCGTCGATACCCAAACAAGCAGCGTCACGACCCCGATCACCCGCGCCGGCCGCCTCCAGAAACAAGGCAAAAAATCTCGCTTGATGGACTCCATCCCTTGCCGGATGATGCCGCGCATGAACCCCCATCCGCAGCGGGGCCGGAAATGGCGACGGTTTTGCCGCCAGAACCAAAGCCTTTTGTTTGCGGGTTTCTTCCTCATCATTGCTTTGATCATCGTTGCGGTCCTCATTTGGTTCATGACCAGTTCGCGGTTTATTCTGAGATAACCGACCGTCCCCTCAAGAGATTGCGCCGCGCTTGCGCAGCATGGCCTCCATGGCTTTGTCCATCAGCACATCGGCCAGGGGCTTTGTGGTTTCATCCAAAGCCGCGCAGGCCGCCTGTAGCTGTTTGGTGTCGCCCGCACCCGAGGCGGCAGCTTCCGTGGTCAATGCCCGCTCAACCTCCTCCATGGCCGTGGAGACTTGAGCGGCATAGTTCGCATCCAGTTCCGCTCCGCAATCCGCCAATCCCTTGCGCGTGGCGGCCAGCAGTTCATTGGCTTTCAGCTTTGCCTCCACCCAGCGCCGCGCCGCCAGGTCCTCAAACGCATGCTCGACTGATTCCTCGACCATCTTCGTTACCGCAGCGTCATCCACGTCCACGGCGGATTTCATTTCCACGATCCGCTCCTGCCCGGTGCGCGTGTTGCGGGCAAGCACGTGCAGAATGCCATTCGCGTCCAGCTCGAACTGCACGCCCACCCGCGGCACCCCGCGCGGCGCGGCCTCGAACTCCAGCGTGAACTGCCCGAGACTCCAATTGTCCTTGGCGCGCTCGCGTTCGCCCTGCAACACGTGGATGAGCATGGAACGCTGGTGGTCCACCGCCGTCGTGAACAGCTCGCCGGCCTTCACGGGAATTGTCGAGTTGCGCGGGATGATGACGTTCATCAAACCGCCAAAGGTTTCAATGCCCAGCGAAAGCGGTGTCACGTCCAGCAACAGCACGTGCCGGAAACCGCCGGATAGAATCTCCGCCTGGATTGCCGCGCCGAGTGCGATGGCTTCGTCGGGGTTCTGCGACGTGTTCAAATGCGGGCCGTCCGGCCGGTGATACTCCGTGCCGAGCCGGAGACCCCCGCGCGTTTCCTCGAACTCCGCGCAGCCGAACCACTCGCTCACGAGCTCCCGCACCAGCGGCATCCGCGTCTGCCCGCCCACCAAAATCACCTGATCCAAATCCTTCGGCTCCAGCTTTGCATCCGCCAGCGCCCGCAGGCAATGGGTCCGCGTGCGGGTGATGATATCGCGGGTGAGGGACTCCAATTCGGCGCGCGTGAGTATGTGGTTGAAACTGAAATCCGGCGTAAGAAATGGCAGCGTGATTTCCGCTTCCGTTTCGGTGGAAAGCTTGATCTTTGCCAGTTCAGCCGCTTCACGAACCCGAGCGAGTGTGGCCAAGCTGTCGTAGCCGCCGACGTGAGGAGGCGGATTCCCCAAGCCAACGCTCGCGATCTCCGCCTCCTCACTTCGGCGGCTACGCGTCAACTTCGGTCCGCCTGCCTCCTGAATCTTTGTCACTAGAAAATCTACCAACCGCCGATCCAGATCATCGCCACCCAGCCGCGTATTGCCGTTCGTGGCCAGAACCTGAAACACCCCCTCGTTGAGTTCGAGGATTGAAAGATCAAACGTGCCCCCGCCCAAATCATACACGGCGATCTTGGATTTCTCCTTGAGCTTGTCCAAACCGTATGCCAAAGCGGCGGCGGTGGGTTCGTTGATGATGCGCTCGACCGAGAAGCCGGCCAGTTCCCCGGCGCGCTTGGTGGCGTTGCGCTGCGCATCGTTGAAATATGCCGGCACCGTGATGACGGCACGCGTGACCGGTTCACCCAGCGCCGCTTCAGCATCGCGTTTTAACTTCTTCAACACCTCGGCGGAGATTTCCTCGGCAGTGAAATTCCGGCCGTGAACCGGAATCGTGACGCTGCCGGCGCCGGTTGCATTGAGCGGAAAGCTCACGGACTTCTCCTCCTCGGAAATCTCCGCGCCGCGGCGGCCCATGAAACGTTTCACGGAATAAACCGTTTCCGCCGGCTTCACCGCGCGCCCCCGGTTCGCCGCGTGACCAACCACCGGCGCCGCGTCCGGTGCCGGGTAATGCACCACCGACGGCGTCAACCGCCGTCCGTCCGCGTCCGCGATGACGTACGGGATGCCGCTGTCCACCGTGGCGACCAGCGAATTGGTGGTGCCGAGATCAATGCCGACTATCTTGCTCACGGCTTGATGCTGCATGAGGTCGCGCGGCGAGGGAAGATTGAAGATACTTTCGCTTTTGTGTTTGCATCACCCCTGATAAGAAACCGGCGTGCGCAACGTGCCACCAGGGCTTCACACCGTTCGCGGAATCATGGGCTGCTGCCATTTGCTGGAAGACGGCGAGGCGAGCGTGATGATTGACACCGGGATGGTGGGCGAACCGTTCTTCCTCCGCCGGCTCGTTCGCCGGCTGGGGCTCAAACCGGATTCCATCAAAGCCATCCTGCTCACGCACGGGCATCTGGATCACGCGGGCAATCTGGCGTGGCTCAAAAGTTGGACGGGCGCGATGATTCTGGCGCACCCGGATGAACAACTCCACGTGAATGGGACCTACCCTTATCAGGGCATTAGCCGCTGGTGTGGACGGCTGGAGGCGGCGGGGCGGCTCTTGTTCCGTTATCGTCCGACAACGATTGATGAGTTCATCCACGACGGCCAGGAATTGCCCTTCTGGGGCGGACTGCGCGTGATCCATCTGCCCGGCCACACGAAGGGTCACTGCGGGTTTTACAGCGCGAAGCACGGTCTGCTGTTCAGCGGCGACTTGTTCGCGAGTTACTTCTTCAACGTCCACCGCCCGCCCGCAATTCTGAACAGCGTGCCAGAGTTGTTTCCGGCCAGCGTGGAGAAAGTCCGCCGCCTGAATCCGCGCTGGATAGTGCCCAGCCACTATGATTTTCTGAACGGCGAGTTGCATCGGAAACGATTTGCGCGATTATATGGCGTGGCGGAAACGACATCGCCACGCTGAAGAAGGAGAAAAGAGACAAGCATCCGGACCGGGCAGGTCTGGCCAGCAAATTCCGAGATCAACGTCAGTTTTCAGTAAGAGAGAAATATCATGCGCTGCATCATCACCGCCGGACCGACCTACGAGCGAATGGACGAGGTGCGCCGGCTGACCAACTTTTCCACGGGCCGGCTCGGCACGGAACTGGCCAATTTCCTGGTCAGTCGCGGGCATCACGTCACGCTGCTCCTTGGCGAGCAGGCCACTTATCCCGGTGAACGCCGGGCCCAGACGGTGGAAACCTTCAGCACCACAGACAGTCTGCGCACGCGCCTGCATTTGCTGGCCGACCCGGCGGTAGGGGCGGTCTTTCACGCGGCCGCCGTGAGTGATTTTGCATTTGGCAAAATCTGGTTGCGTTCTCCCGACGGGGAGCTTGCGGAACTGAAGTCCGGCAAAATCTCCACCCGCCAAGGGGCGCTGCTGGCCGAACTGGTGCCGACGCCAAAGATCCTGGCCGAACTGCGCGCCTGGTATCCCGCGGCGAGGCTGGTGGGCTGGAAATACGAGGTGGACGGCGACCAAGCCGGAGTGCTGCGCGCCGCCGAACTCCAATTGACCACCTGCCTCACGGACGCCTGCGTGGCAAATGGTCCCGCTTACGGATCGGGATTCAACCTGGTCACGGGCACCGGGGCGCGGCGGCATTTGCATCTGGCGGACACCGGCGCACTATTCGAGCGGCTGGAAGCCATGCTGCGCGCGTGACGGATTCATGAGTCCGGAGGGATTCTGATCTTGGCCCACGCGCGCGCTTCATCAGGCGTCTGCAACTCATCCTCCAATTGCTTTTCGCGAATCTCCGCGAGCAACGCGCCCATGGCCGGGCCGGGTTTCATGCCGAGGGCAATCAAATCTGCGCCCGTCAATAACGGCGGACGAATCTCCGGCTGTCGCGCCAGCTCCGCCGCCTGTTTGATGAGGAAGTCGTAAACGTCCAGCCGCCCGTGTGAGCCGAGACAATCAAGGTGGTGCAACGCCAGTTCCAAGGGAAAGGTGTCGCGCAACAACAGCCGGCGCAACGTGGCTTTGCGCATCTGCGGGGCGTCTTTGAACTGCATGTGATAACGCACGGCAGTCGCCACGTCCTCGATTTGCTTTCGCGGGAAGCGAAGACGATCCAAAATCTGTTCCGCCATTGCGGCCCCGATTTTTTCGTGCTCGTAGAAATGGATACTGCCCGTAAGTAGATCGCGCGATGCGGTGACGGGTTTTGCCACATCGTGCATCAGCACGGCCCACGGCAGCATGGCATCTGCCTCCGGTGGCAGGAGCTTCAACATCAAACAAAGATGGTTGAACACGTTTCCCTCCGGGTGAAAGTCAGGCGACTGCTCGCACGCAATGGTAGCGGCAATCTCCGGCAAAACGTGCGGCAGCAATCCGCTGTCACGCAGCAGTTCCAGTCCGCGCGCGGCGTGCGGGGGCCGAAACAATTTGAGGAGTTCATCCCGGACGCGCTCGGCGCTGATTGAATTGATGTTGGCCGCGCCGGCTTGAAGGGCGGAAAAAGTCTGTGACTCGATCTGGAAGTCGAGTTGTGCGGCAAAGCGCACGGCGCGCAACAGCCGCAAATGATCCTCGGCGAAGCGTTCCTCCGGTGCGCCAATGGTGCGAATGATTCCGGCGCGCAAATCCGCTTCGCCACCCACCCAGTCATGCAGCGTTTCCAGGACGGGATCGTAGAACAAACCGTTGACCGTGAAATCGCGGCGCCGGGCGTCGGCCGTGGCATCACCGAAGGCAACTTGTTCCGGATGCCGGCCGTCGCGGTAATCGGCCTCGGCGCGGAACGTGGCGACTTGAAATTGGTCACCGCCTTCGATCACCACCATCACGCCGAACTTCCGGCCCACGGCGATGGTGTGCGGAAAGAGTTCCTCAATCTGATTGGGCAGCGCGCTGGTGGCTACATCGAAATCCTGTGGCTCGCGTCCGAGTTGAAAATCGCGCACACAGCCACCGACCCAGAACGCTCGATGACCGGCGGATTGCAGGCGGCGGACGATCTGCAAAGCCAGATCACGCAGTGAAGATTCAGTTGGCGTGCTCATCAGGTTTGGCACGATTTACAATTTGCGTAGCACCTCGGCGACGACACGCAAATCGTCCCAAGCAGGCTCAATCCGTTCCCCAAATCCGTCGCACATGCTCCGCGCCGCGCGTCACTTCTTCCACGGTCAGCATCGGACTGAACTCAAAAACCTTGAGATGGTGGGGTTGCACCAATGGTTTGAGGGCGGCGAAATCAACCGTGCCCGTGCCCGGTTCGCAATGGTCGCGCGCCGGAGGCTGCACGTCGTGGATATGGAAACCGGCAAGGCGGTCGGCCATGGATTCGAGGTGCAGGACGTGGTGGATGAAGCCCAGGTTCTCCTTGATCTGAGCGTGGCCGGTGTCGTGCCAGTAGGTGATGGCCGGGCTGGTGAATTCGCGAAAGAAGAAAGTGAAATCGCTTTCGAGCGGGATTTCTTCGAGGGCTTCGCGATTCTCCACGCCCAGTTTGATGCCGCGTGATTCCGCCTCGGGCAGGATTTTGCGCAGCGTGTCGTACGTGCGCTCCACAAACTTCTCCTTGCGGGCTTCGCGCTTTTCGATGATCTCCTCGCAAAGCTGCTGATATTTGGGCGAGTCCTTCTCGCCGCGCGCCACCAATTCCTTGAGCTTGTCGGTGTAATCCTTCATCTCAATGCTCCCCAAGTGTAGGACGACGAGGGGGGCGTTTACACGCTCGGCAAATTCCAGTGTCTTGAGCGTGTAGCGGATGGCCAGTTCGCGCTCGCGCGGCTTCTCGGCGGAAAACTGATAGAGGTTCGGCGCGGAACGAGTCACCCCCATGGGCAGCGGACAGAAATTGTGCAGGCTGGAGATCTTCATTTCCCCTGCCCCTACGGCTTCGAGGATGCCGGGCAGCAAACTGATGCGCGTGCCGTGACTCAGTTCCACATGGGTAAATCCCAGCTCGCGGATTTCGCGCAACATGGCCCGGCCATCGGTGTGACGATGCGAGTTCCAGCAGGTCGAGAGCGAATACATGGTACAAAAAAACCGGATGCGGCCAGGACAAGCGCCGCAACCGGCTGGGTGAATTCCAGATCGGTTACAGATCGGCGTAACGCGCCGTCAACATGGCGGAGAAACGCGCGGCTTTTTCCTTGCGGCGACGGCGTTCGCTGGGCTTCTCAAAATGGCGATGGCTGCGCACCGTTTTCAGGGTGCCCTCGCGGTCAATTTTCTTTTTCAACCGGCGCAACGCCCGGTCCACCGACTCGCCTTTTTTTAGTTTAATCTCGGTCAATCTGTCTCACTTCCTTTCTGGAGGGAACCGGTTGGTTTGGGCCGGTCCCGGCAAGAATTCAGGGTTGGAGAGTAGTTTCATCCCCAAGCGCCTGTCAACGGACAAAAACCACAAAATCCCTGCCGCGCGATGCGGCCAATTCTGGCCTTCAAATCTAATGCCGCGCCCCGAACTTCCGCCGCAGCAGGCCGCTGACCTCATTGGCGGCTGGGACCTTAAACCATACGGTCACAAGCCAGTAGATCAACGCGGCGACCGTTGCCGGCACGAACACTGCGCCGAGCTTGAGCGCGAGAGTCTGGTGGCCAAGACTCTGTTCCCACCCGCGCGTACCCACCCACGCAACCACACCCGCCGCAAGGGTCGCGAGGCCCAGCGGCAGCAAGATTGCTCGCAATGACTGCAACTCCAGCTTCTTCATTTTCCGTTTCAGCGCGTAGAGCAGCAAGGCGGCGTTGACCCCGGAGGTGATGCTATTGGCCGCGCCCAAGCCGCCTTCCTTGAACCGCCATACCAGCGCCAGTGCCAGCCCGATATTCAGCGTCAGACAAAAGACGCTGATCCGCATGGGCGTGCGGGTATCGCCCAACGCAAAGAACGCTCGCGCCAGGATGTTCACGGTGGAAAACAACACCAAGCCCGGCGCGAGACAGGTCAAGGCCAGCGCCGCGCGCGGAGTATCATAAGCCTGAAACTGACCGCGCTCGAACAGCAGCCGCACCATCGGTTCGGCCAACACGAACAGGAGCACCGAGGCCAGAAGATTCACAAACACCAGATACGACAAGCCTTGCCGCAGGGTCGCGCGAAAGTCGTCATATTTCTTCTCTGCCGCCAGGCCCGACAACGTCGGCAGCAGGTAGGCCGCGAGCGAAATCCCAAACACACCCTGTGGCAGTTCCAACAAGCGCACCGCGTAGCCGAACGACGAAACAATTCCCTCGCCCACCCAGAACGCCATGCCCTGGGTGAGGAGCACATTGATCTGGAACGCAGCGACGCCAATTGTACCGGGAATCATCCGCCGCACCACCAGCCGCACCGTTTCGTCCCGCCACGGCGCGACCCATTGCCAGCGGAAACCTTCCTGATGCAGCAAGGGCAATTGGAAGCCGGCCTGCACCACCCCCGCCAGCAACACCCCGATGGCCAGGCCAAAAATCCTTTCCGCCAGGGTCAGTCCCATTAGCGGCGCCAGCAGGAACACCGACGCGATCATGACGATGTTCAACATGCCCGCGCCCAGGGCCGGCACAAAGAAATGGCCACGCGCATTGAGCATGCCCATGAAAACCGCCGCCAGGCAGACCAGCAACACGTAGGGCAACATCAACCGCAACAGCCGCAGCATGAGATGCGTCTCTGCGTGGTACTGCGCGTCCACCCACGGCAACGCCACCGTGATACCGAGCACGCCCAGAACCACAATCACCCCCGTGGCCATGAGCAGTCCCCAGATGACGGCATTGGCCGCCCGCCAGGTTTCCGCCGCCGTGGAGGTTTTTTCCTTTTCCTTGAAAGCCGGGATGAATGCCGCGGTGAGCGCGCCTTCGCCCAGTAACCGGCGAAACAGGTTCGGCACCATGAACGCGAGCATGAAGGCGTCCGTGACCCAGCCCACGCCCATGAAACTGGCGTAGGCCATTTCGCGCACCATGCCCAGAACGCGGCTGGTCAGGGTGGCGGCGGCCATCGCGCCGGAGGACTTGAGCATTTGCGACATCGCGCGCGGAGTCTAGGGACGGCCACGCGCGGGCCAAAGTCCAAACTTCCGGCACTCGTCGCTTGCCTTGGCGGGCCGCCAAATCTACCTTGCGCCCCCTATGCAAAATGTTGTCGTCATTGGTTCCGGTTGTGCGGGTTGGACTGCGGCGCTCTACGCGGCTCGCGCCGGCCTGCAACCCCTGGTGCTCACCGGCACCCAACCGGGCGGACTGCTCACCACCACCACGATCGTGGAGAATTTTCCCGGCTTTCCCGAGGGGGTGGACGGTTTTGAACTGATGTCGCGGATGCAGAAACAGGCGGAGCGGTTTGGCGCCAAGGCCAGTTTCGGCACGGTGGAAGCCGCCGATTTGTCCCGATCGCCCTTCATGCTCACCGTAGATGGGGAACCGGTGGAAACCCGGACGGTGATCATTGCCACCGGGGCGAGTCATCGTCACCTGGGCTTGGCGAGCGAACACAAATTGGAGAACAAGGGCGTGACCTACTGCGCGACGTGCGACGGCGCGTTGCCGGTGTTTCGCAATCAGCCGCTCGTGGTCGTCGGCGGTGGCGATTCGGCCTGCGAGGAGGCCACTTATCTCACCCGTTTCGGTTCGGTGGTGTATCTCATTCACCGGCGCGACATCTTGCGCGCCTCAAAGATCATGGCGGAACGGACGTTGGTGAATCCGAAGATCAAGCCGGTGTGGGATTCGGTCGTAACCGAAGTGCTCGATGTGCAGCAGGACAAGGTCACCGGGGTGCGCGTGAAGAACGTGAAGACGAACGTGGAAAGTGTAATTGACTGCGCGGGCGTTTTCGTGGCGATCGGCCATCTGCCCAACACGCAGATATTCAAAGGTCAGATTGATCTGGACGAGAATGGCTACGTGATTCCCAAGCAGGGCGCCTCGACGAATGTGCCCGGCGTGTTTGTCGCGGGAGATTGCGCCGATCACGTTTATCGCCAGGCCATCACGGCTGCGGGGATGGGTTGTGCGGCGGCGATTGAGGCGGAGCGTTATCTGGCGGCGATAAGCCGGTAACTGCGACGCCCGCACTGCGAATTCCTGCCGCTGAGGAACGACCTCCCCCCGAACCCTGCGCTCGTAGCCGCCGACGTGAGGAGGCGGACAACGTTACAGTTCAGGGGAATCCGCCTCCTCACGTCAGCGGCTACGGTTCGGGGGTTCAGAGCGCGAACCTGGATTCGGCGAAGTCTCTCCCAGCACGTGTTCTCCCACCCGGCAAGGAGTGTCACTAACAGTTGAGCGCCGGTCTTTGAGCGGCGTTAACAGCGTCGTCAGTGCAACCAAACGCAAGGCCCGCGGCTACCGCTCCACCACACACCTGACCTCCGTGCTCGACTTCGTCGCCGGAAAACTCCGTTACCCGCAATGTTGAGACCCCACCGAAAACAGCGAAGAACCCATTTACGTATTGCGCGGTCGCACGGACGATACTTTTTACCTTTTTACGCCGGCTACTCCCCCCGACCAGCGGCGAAGACACGCAGCGCACGAGGCTGGTCAAGTGTCGTCCACTCGAAAGCGTATTCCGGCGGAGGATTCAGTCGAACCTCAGAAGTTGTCGGAGGACGTCCACCGCGGTTCTTACGGTGGCTGTCAGCGTTGCTTTCCGGCTTTGCCCTCACGCCGGATCGGCTACGCTGCCGGCGCGATGAGTGACCGGCAAACGCTTTACCTCTGCATGGGCTCGGCGTGCCACCAATTGGGTGGCTACCGCCTGCTCCCGCTGCTGGAGTCGTTGCGCGACCAGCACGGTCTCAACGGCCGGCTCGACATCAAAGGTGCGTTCTGCCTCGAAACCTGTCAGCAGGGCCGCTCGTTGAAATTCGGCGATCGCGTGTTCACCGGCTTGAGCGAGGAGAATCTCGAGCAGTTGTTCGCACGCGAAATCCTGCCGCAGCTTCGTCCCGTTTGATATGGAAACCACCACCACTCTCTGGAAACTGCTTTGGGATTTCGACCCCAACGGCCTGCTCGTGCTGGACGGGCGTCTGAACGTCATTCTGGTCAATCCCGCCCTCTGCCGCATGCTGAAGGCGGACGCGGAATCGCTCCTCGGACGCAGCGCCGCCGACGTATTGGGCGATGTGGCGGAATTCCAACGCGCGCTGGCCGGGCGCGAAAAAATTATGGGCATCGAGCGCGAATATCCCCGCTACGACCTCTACGTGCGGAAGGTGATTTTTCCCATTCCCGACGAGAACATTGTGGCGGGTATTTTTGTGGACCTGACCACGGAATGGAAACACGAGCAGGAATTGCTGCGACTGAAACACGAGGCGATTCAGGAGGTGCGCCAGGTGGTGGACAAACAAATGCGCGTGGCCCAGGAGATCGCGGGTCTGCTCGGCGAAACCACGGCGGAAACCAAGGTCAGCCTGCTCCGCCTGCTGGAAATGCTTGGCCGTGAAAAGGGCTGAACCGGAAATCTTCTACGACACGCACACCCTCAGCCTCAACCACGCGGGCGAGGAGTTGTGCGGTGATCAGGTAAAAGTCTTGCGCACCCCGGACCGGACGCTCGTCGTCCTGTCGGACGGACTGGGCAGCGGCGTCAAAGCCAACATCCTCGCCCGGCTGACGACCGAGATTCTGCTCACGATGCTGCGCGAGAATGTGCCGTTGCAGGACGTACTGGAAACCGTGGTCGGCACGCTGCCCACCTGCAAGGTGCGGCAGATCGCCTACGCCGCATTCGTCGCGGTGGAGATCAAACATGCCACCCGGCAGTTTCGCATCATCAACTTCGATTGCCCGCCGGCGTTCCTGTTGCGAAAAGGCCACGTCGTGCCGATGCCGCCGCGCGTGGAAACCATCCTGGGCCGCGACCTGCGACTTTGCGAAGGCACGCTGGAGCGCGGCGACTTCATCAGCATTCTGAGTGACGGCGTGACGTACGCCGGCATGGGGACGACGATGAATTTTGGCTGGGGCTGGGAGCAGATTGGCGCGTATCTGGAGGAAGCCGCCCGCGTGCCGCCCGCGTCCGCCGAGGTGTTGGTGCGCAAAGTGATGGCCCGGACGGAATCGCTTTACGGCGGTGCGCCGGGCGACGATGCCACGTTGGCGGGCATTCTGGCGCGGCGCCCCAACCGACTCATGGTGTTCACCGGTCCGCCGATGGACAAGGGCCAGGATGAACGTTGCGTAGAGCGGCTCTGCGCATTTGACGGACGCAAGGTGGTGTGCGGCGGCACCACCGGCAACATCGTGGCCGAGCACCTGGGCGAAATCGTGGACCTGGACCTCACCACCATTCGCGAGGACGTGCCGCCCATCGGCTCGTTGTCCAGCCTTGACCTGATGACCGAAGGCATCCTGACGCTGGCCAAGACGCTACGGCTGCTGAAGGAAAGCCGGGGCAACTTGCGACGCGTGCCGCTGGATCGCAATGGCGCGACGTTGCTGACGCGCGAATTTCTGCGCGCGGACTCCATTTTCTTCCTGGCCGGCGAACAGGTGAATCCCTTTTACCAGAATCCACTGCTGCCCCGGAACATTTCCATCCGCCACAGCCTCATTGAACAGATCATGGAAACCTTGCGAAACCACCACAAGGAAGTGTCGGTGGAGTGGTGTTAACGGAGTGAGGCAGGCTTGGTAATTCCCCCAAACAACCACGGTTCTCCCAGGTCCTACTTCAAATTCTGCGGATTCAGCGGCTTCAGATCCTTCGGCAGGAACAGGCCGTCCTTGCGAATGAGTTCGCCGTCGAACCACACTTCGCCGCCGCCCCAGTCCTTGCGCTGAATGAGCACCATGTCCCAATGCACCGCGCTGCGATTGCCGTTGTCGCAAACCTCGTAGGCCTGCCCAGGCGTGAAGTGCAGCGACCCAGCGATCTTCTCGTCGAAGAGGATGTCGCACATCGGATTCAGGATGTACGGATTGAAGCCGAGCGCGAACTCGCCCACGTAACGCGCGCCGGGGTCGGTGTCCAGAATCTCATTCAGGCGCTTCGTGTTGTTGCTCGTGGCTTTGATGACCTTGCCATCCTTGAATTCGAGCCGCACGTTTTCAAACTTCGTCCCCGAATAGATCGTGGGGGTGTTGAATTGAATGACGCCGTTGACGGAGTTCTTGACCGGACAGGAGAACACTTCGCCATCGGGAATGTTCAGCAGGCCATCGCACATTTTGGCGCCAATGTCTTTGATGCTGAAAGTGAGGTCCGTGCCCGGGCCCTTCAGATGAACCTGATTCGCCTTCTTCATACGGCGGTACAGCGGCACCATCGCCCTGGCCATCTTGCGGTAGTCCAGCGTGCAGACGTCGAAGTACAGATTCTCGAAAGCCTCGGTGCTCATGCCGGCGCTTTGGGCCATGCTGGGCGAAGGCCAGCGCAGCACGCACCAGCGGGTCTGGTTCACCCGGTAATTCAACACGGGGCGCGTGAGGCGCGCGTGGAGCGACATCCGGTCGGCGGGCACGTCCGAGTTCTCGCTGATGTTGGGCGAACCCCGCAAGGCGAGATAGACCTGCACCTTCTTCATCCGCGCCAATTCCAGGTCGCGGATCAGCGCGGCGTGTTTCTCGTTGATGCCGCGCAGGATTTCGCGCGTAACACGCGTGTGGCGCACCTCCACCAACGGAATCCCGCGCGCCGCCCGAACGGCGCGCATCAACTCCACGGTGAATTCATCCGGCACGTCAATCATGTCCAGCAACACGCGGTCGCCTGGTTTGACGCGGGTGGAGTATTGCACGAGCAGACGGGCCAGTTTGGTGTAACGCGGATCGGTCATAACGAGCGCAAGGCTAACGCGGAATCCCGCTTTGTCGAGCGGACTTGTTGCGCTTGTCCGGGCGCCAAATTGTGGTAGTACCCCCGGTGTGAAATTCAAAGCATTGATTTGTCTCTTGGCGTTGCTGCTGGTGAACGTCGTGCAAGGCCAGACCACCGCGTTCACCTATCAAGGCCGGCTCACGGAAGCCGGTGTGCCAGCGAACGGAAATTACGATTTGCGCTTCGTGCTCTACAATGCCAGCAGCGGAGGGAGTGTGCTTGGGGGACCGCTGACCAACAGCGCGGTGAACGTCGGCAACGGCCTGTTTCTGGTAACCCTGGATTTTGGCGGTGCGGCTTTTCATGGCAGTGGTCGCTGGCTGGAGATCGGGGTGCGCGGCGCCGGCACTCCCGGGGCGTTTCACATTCTGGCACCGCGGCAGGCGTTCACCGCCACGCCGTATGCCATCGAGGCCGTGAATGCGCTCACCGCCTCCAATCTCAGTGGCACGCTGCCCGATGCGCGGCTTTCGACGAACGTGGCCCTGCTCAACAGCAACGTCGTCTTCACCGGCAGCGTGACGGCAACGCAATTCACCGGCAGCGGGGTTGGCATTTCCAACGTGCCGGCCGCCAGCTTGAGCGGGGTTTTGCCCGACGCACGGCTCTCGGCGAATGTGGCGCTGCTCAACGGCCCGGCAAATTTTCTGGGGCCGGTTTCCGCGCCACAGTTCGCGGGCAACGGCACCGGGTTGACCAATGTGCCGGGAAGAATTTTTGACACCATCCCAACCACCTCGGCGATTCAGGCTTTGCCCAACACCGGATATCTGGCCACGAACGATACAACCCCGGTGATTGTGACGCTGCCGGCGAGTCTGCGCGTGGGCGAGACCGTGCGCGTATCTGGCAGCGGCGCGGCGGGATGGATTGTCGCCCAAAACGCCGGCCAGTCCATCCTCATGGGCAGCTTGCTGGACAGCATCGGGTTGGGATGGACTCCGCGCGAAGCCGTTCGAAGCTGGCGAACGGCGGCGGCCTCGCAGGACGGACGAAAGCTGGTGGCCGCCGTGAATGGCGGACAGATTTATACCTCCACCAATTCCGGCACCACCTGGACCGCGCGCGATGCCAGCCGCAGTTGGGTGGCGACGGCGGCTTCGGCCGACGGCGCCAAACTACTCGCGGCCGCCAACGGAGGGCGACTTTACACCTCGACGGATTCCGGGGTTTCGTGGACGCCACGCGACGCAAACCGGAACTGGTCCGCAGTGGCCTCGTCACTCGATGGGGTCAGTCTCGTGGCCACCGTCAACAGCGGGCAGATTTTCACTTCGACCGACTCCGGCGGTTCGTGGACTCCGCGGGAGAACGTTCGCTTCTGGGTGGCGGTTGCTTCGTCGGCCAACGGCCAGCGATTGGTGGCCGCCGTGCAAGGAGGCCAACTCTATACCTCTCCCAACGCTGGCGCGCTCTGGGTGCCGCGTGAGAGTAATCGCGCCTGGTCGGCGGTCGCCTCCTCGGCGGACGGCAGCCGCCTGATTGCCGCCGTCAATAACGGGCAACTCTACACCTCCGACGACGCGGGTACGAACTGGGTAGCCACCGGTCCTTCGGTGGCCGCCTGGAGTTCGGTGGCCTGCTCGGCTGACGGCGCACGGATGGCTGCGGTGATCAATGGCGGGGGCATCCACATCTCCGTGGATTCGGGGGCGAGTTGGACCACTCGCGCGGGATTGCCCAGTGCCAACTGGCTGGCCGTGGCGTGTTCCGGCGACGCTTCCACGTTGGTAGCCGCGCCAGCCGCCAGCCAGCTTTATGTTTCTTCTCAAGCCACCACCACTACCCCCGGCACCGCGGGATTCTTGAGTGGCACACGCTTCTCTTCGGTTGAACTCCAACACATCGGCGGCGGGGTGTTCATGCCGATTGGCTTTGTCGGCACGATTCGAGCACATTAGCGCCGCGGGAGAACTCCGCCCATTTTGGAACGAACCGAGAATTCGCCCCGCCAGCAGATGGCGGACTTCATGTCGCGGACTTCATTTGACGAAGGCGATTAGCTTCATACACTGCGCGCCGTTGACGGACAGGGCAAAGGACTGGCCGGACGAAGCAACAAGTTGCCTGAACTCTACAACCCATGACCACCGACGTTCTTGCCGCATGGCGGCAGCAATTGCGGCCCGCGGCTGCCGGACTCATCCTCGCCGTAGTCACCCTGCTCTACGGACACGGACTGGGCATTGTGTTTGGCATCAATGAAGACAGCCTCAAGCAGCGCATGAAGACTTCCGCGGAGGCCGTGCGGGATACGGTTTACCAAGGCGATGAGGCCGCGATCAAAGCTGTGCTCGAAAAGTCCTGGGCCTACATGAAACGGGCTCACCTTCACGCGGGGGGCATGGGGACCACGGCGATCGCGTTGATTCTGTTGCTGCCTTTCGTGGGCGCATCCGGCTGGACTGCCCGCCTCATCAGCCTGGCGCTGGGTGCTGGCGGGCTGGGATATTCGGTTTACTGGATGGGGGCGGGCTTTCGCGCTCCGGGACTCGGCAGCACTGGAGCGGCGAAGGAATCTTTGGAATGGCTGGCCATGCCTTCTTCGATCGGATTCGTGGCGGCCACGATTTGGATGCTGATCTTGCTGGCGGGCGTCTGGCGAACCGGCAAGTCGGCGCAAGCCTGAGCCGAGGCACGAAGGGACCGCATCGGCGTCGCTGGCTTGATCCATCGTCCTCAGTGCGGTTTCTGCCCGCGTCCGTGGTAGGCCGCAAGAAAGAATGTCAGCACCGCTGCCACAGTCAGGGCCAGGCCGCCCCAGAACAGCGGCCAGCGTGTGAAGCTGCCAGGCGTGCAGAAGGAGAACCACGCGCCGCAGCCCAAATATCCAATCAGGCTGCCGACACCGCTGCTCATCAATGACATCAACGCCTGCGCCCGCGCCCGCCAGGCAGCGTCCACGCGCTCGTTGAGGTAAATCTGCGCCGTGATGACCACGAAGGTGAAGGAAACTCCGTGCAAAGCCACACCCGCCAGCAGCCATGCCTGACTGTCGAGGGCGCTGAAGGCGTAGCGCAACACGCCGCAACTCAAGCCGCAAGCGAACAGCCATTTCAAACGCCATCGCACCAGCAATGCGCCGAGGGCGAACATGGCGATGATCTCGGTTATCTGGCCCAGGCTCATCCACGCGCTGGTGCGCTGGAGCCCCAGTTCGCGTAAATGCGGTGGCGCATAAGGATAGAACGCCGCCAACGGAATGCTGAACAACGCCACGGTGACGAACACACCCCGATGGTCGGGACTTTTGAGCAGCGCGAGCGCATCCAGACCGAGGCGTTCGTACCATTTGAGTTGTTGAACGGATTTGGGTGGGTCCACTGCCGGCAGGAAATAGGTGTAGCCCGCCACCAGCAACCACAGGGCGGCGCCAAGATAGCCGGCCAGAGTGGAGGCGTCCGCTTTCACCAGGCTGACCAGGCCGCAACCGCAAATCCAGCCCAGCGTGGCCATCGCCCGCACCGGCCCGAATTCCTTCTGCGCATTCGCGAGCCGCGCGAATACGATGGTCGCGGTAATGCTCACCGTGGGCGAGGCCCCCAACGCCAGCAACTGGATCAATGCCAGCACGAGCCAGGGATGCCAGCCCAGTTTGATGCCAGTGCTGGCCAGCCCGGTGGCGACTGCCGTTCCCAGCGCCAATCCGCGCAGCACCTTCACCGGCGAAGCGTGGCGATCCGCCATCGCGCCAAAGATCAATGGCGAAACAAAGGCCGCCACGGAGAACGTTGCGAAGGCAAACGGCTTGATGGCCGCCAATCCGTGAGCATCCAGTACGGTGCTCAACGGCACCAGCCAGATGCCCAGCGTGGCGCCGTGGAGGAAGAACAAGATGATCAATTCGGCGTACGCGGCCCGGCGAATGGTCTTCAGCACGCGCGGAGGGGACACGGACGGCACAAAAATGCAAGCGCGGACTGAACCCACTGCGAAGTCGGTTGACTGCCCCCAGCCAGCGGATCGGACGTATGATGTTGTGATAGTATGCGTGAACTCATCGGCCGGGCCGACCGGCGACTGCTTCTGGTCAAACCAAACCGGATTCCGGCGCATAGCCAACTTCCGCGCCCGCCCGCCCGGGCAACTTGCGTAGTATGTCGGTCCACAGGTGCCGGCGTTTCTTGTTCGATCTGGCCAGAGCTATTGCTGGGTAGAATTGTCGCACGGAGTTCAGACTGCCTTTGAGGCCGATCCGCTCCAGCGGCACATGTCACCCGGCTGCGGCTTGCGTCATGGCGCAACGAACCAAATTGCGCGCAATCAGCCGCGTTCAGAATTCCCACCCGGCCGTTTCCGGCGAGCGGCTGCGCAGGCTTTCCATACGCAAGGTGGTTTTGAGGTCTCCATGCGCATTGCTAACTCGCCTGCTGCGGACTGAGTGAGTCCTCCATTCCAAGTGAGTGTTCGAGTGAATTCTGAATCCTTCACCACTGCGCCTGGTTCACCGCGCCGGCTTTCCCAAGTGTGTTTGGAAATAGCCCGCGATCCGGCTGTATAACCGCTCCGTCACGACCGGGTCGGGCGTCATGTGCGTCATGCTGGAGAGGGGTAACAAATCGAAGTCCTTGCCCGCGCGAAACAGCGCTTCGGCCAGCTTGAGCGTGTGACGGAAATAGACGTTGTCGTCGCTCGTTCCGTGAATGAGCAACAACGGTCGTTGCAGTTCGGCGGCGTACGTGAGCAGCGAGCCTTCGATGTAGGCGTCCGCGTCGGTGTCGGGCAACCCGAGATAACGCTCGGTGTAATGCGTGTCGTAATCGAGCCAGTCCGTGGGCGGGGCGCCGGCGACCGCGGCTTTGAAAATATCGGGCCGGCGCAACACGCCCAGTGCCGACACATACCCGCCATAGGACCAGCCGTAAATGCCAACGCGGTTCAGATCCAGTTCACGGTACTTCCTGCCCAGCGCCTGCAGACCCGCGACCTGATCATCCAGCGGCACGGAACCGAAGCGCTTGCCGATGGCGCGCTCCCAATCGTGTCCGCGTCCCGGTGTGCCGCGCCCGTCCAGACTCACCACGATGAAACCCTGGTCAGCGATCCATTGGGCCAGCAACCATCGGCTCATGGTCGCGGTCACGATGCCGCTGGACGACGCGTGCAACGGCCCGCCGTAAACATTCACCACCACCGGATAGCGTTGCTTGGAGTTGAATTTCTGCGGCCGCACCAGTGCCGCGTAAAAACCTTCACCCGGACCGACCTTGGTCATTTCGACGCGGGGCACAAACGGCGGCGGCTCCGCAACCGACGGCAGTTCGCCAACGAGAGAACCGTCTGCACGATGGACCGTGGACTTGGGCATGGACTGCAACGCCACGAACGAGCGAACGTGAATGGGACTGCCTTCGTTGAAGCTGGCGGAATGAATTCCCGGCTCCTGCGTCAAGGCCACGGGTGCGCCGCCAGCGAGCGACACGCGATACAATTGGGTCTGGGTCGGATCCGGTCGCGCGGTGAAGAAGATCTCGCCGGTTTCGGCGTTCAAGCTTTGCAGCGAACGGAATCCCAGGCTGGCGTCAGCGAGAACCCGGTGGATTTCCCCGGAGCGATGGCGCCCTTCAAGCTGCCAGCCTGCGGCCTTCTCACTCGCCCACACAAATCCGCGTCCATCAGACAACCAGCGCGGCACGTCCTGTCGCACGCAGACCCATGCGGCGTCGCGCTCCGTCAGCAGCGTGGTGGTGCGACCGGACTTAGGATCGGCTTCGAGCAAAACCAGTTCACGCTGGTCACGCGTTTGGACGGCGAGGGTCAGCGGGCCGTGCTTGTCCCAGCGCACCGTCGTGAGATACGGGTAGCGCTCGCCGTCCCATTGAATCCACACGGTTTCGCCGCCGCTCACGGAAACGACACCGAGCCGGACCTTCACGTTGTTTTTGCCGGGCCGGGGATAATAGGCGGGGTGGGGCGGTTCTTCCGGTTTCGCGGCGTCGGCGACATGCCAGATTTCCACGCCTTCGTGATCACTTTCCTGGTAGGCGATGAACTTCGAGTCCGGCGACCACCAATAACCGGAGAAGCGATCCATCTCCTCCTGCGCAACAAACTCAGCGAGACCGTGGCGCACCTTGTCCGTGCCGCCGCTGGTCACGCGCCGCTCGGTCTGGGTCGCGAGATCAAACACGAACACGTCGTAGTCCAGCACGTAAGCGACGCTCTGTCCGTCGGGTGAAAACTTGGGGTCCACCAGCGTGCCCGCGCCCGTGTTCAGTTGCTGCACCGCGCTGGTGGCGCGCTCCACCAGATACAGTTTGCCGGACAGGTTCAGCAGAATCCGGCTGCCGTCCTTCGAGAGTTGAAAATCCGTGAAGCCGCCGACGCTGATGCGCATCCGTTCGCGGCGCGCTTTCTCTTCGGGTGATAATTTTTCCTCCGCGCCCTGAAGCACCTGTTCGGGCGTGAGCAACACGCGCGACCGACCCGTGGCCACGTCAAATTCGTAAAGCTCCAGTTTGGGCACCCGCGCTTGTGCGCGCAGAAACAAAACCGCCTTGCCGTCCGGCGTGGGGATTGCCTTGCCCGGCCGGCCGAGCATGAAGCCGCGCGTCTCGGCGTGATCGCGCAAGTAGTGTGGGTTGACCATTGGCGCCTGCGGGCGACCCGATCCAGCGTGGAGGGCCATAACGGCGAACAGGCATGAAATGATGACGCTGAGACGGACTGAGCTTCGCATGGGCCAACGATAACGACCCAAGGAAGCCGGCACAAGCGGTTGCCCGCCTGGCCAGGCTCCCAACACCGTGCCGCCCGGCGAAGAATTCCCGGCTACCGATTCAACCGCCGAGGTGCGACGGACGCGGAGATAAGACCGCGTTCGCAAATCTCTGTGCCGTTCGCGACTCTGCGGTTTGTTTCCAGGCCGTCCGTCTGGTTGCGGCGGGGCCGCGCGGCGCAGTTGGAGAGTTGCAGAAGCCAATTTCGCCGGACTCGACGACTCGTCAGCACCCGAGCAGTTCAGAAACTTTCCCGCGGATGTCGTTTTGTTTCATCAACGATTCCCCCACCAGGATGGCACGCGCGCCGGCGCGTTTGAGGCGTTCCACGTCCGCACGGGTGTGAATACCGCTCTCGGCGACCAGCAGCCCAGCCGGGGTGGAGGATTGGGAAAGCTGCTTCGCCAACCGCTCGGTTGTGGCGAGGTCCACCTGGAAAGTCTTCAGGTTGCGATTGTTCACGCCGATCAAGGTGGCCTTAGCGGCTAGGGCCCGCTCCAATTCGGCCTCGTCGTGGACTTCCACCAGCGCCGCCAGTCCGGCTTCCGTGGCGAGGGTGTGAAATCCGCGGAGTTGCGCGTCATCCAAAATCGCAACGATCAAGAGAATGGCATCGGCGCCCCATTCGATGGCTTCGAGAATCTGCCGCTCGTCTATGATGAAATCCTTGCGCAACAAGGGCAGCTTTACCGCGGCGCGAATTTGCCGGAGGTAATCCAGCGAACCTTGGAAGAATTTCTCGTCCGTCAGCACGGACAAACAACTCGCGCCTGCCGCTTCGTACTCCTTCGCGATGCGAACGGGATCGAAGTCCTGGCAGATCACTCCGGCCGAAGGTGAAGCCTTCTTCACTTCGGCAATCAAAGCCACTTCGCCAGAGCGCGGACTATGCAATGCCGCGAGGAAATCCCTTGGCTCGTCACGCTCCAGCATGGCATCGCGCAGATCACCCGAAGCGATGCGACGTTCCGGCAACAGCGCGATTTCACGCCGCTTTTGTTCAACGATGGTATCGAGGATGGTCATGGTTTTGGACATATCATTCCTCCTCATCCTTCACCCCCTGCATCCGCTTGGCCGGGCAGCCCGCACGCAGCCAGCCGTTCACGAAAGCATCCAGATCGCCGTCCATTACGGCCTGCACGTTGCTGGTTTCGACGCCGGTGCGCAGGTCTTTGACCAGACGATAGGGTTGGAAGATGTAACTGCGAATCTGGTTGCCCCACGAGACGCTGCCCTTCTCGCCGTAGAAACGTTCCATCTCGGCCTTCTGAGCGTCCACCCGCTGCGCGTAGATGCGCGAGAGCAACAGCTTCATGGCGGTGGCACGATTCTGATGCTGGGAGCGCTGACTTTGCGAGGCGACCACCAGACCTGTGGGAATGTGCGTGATGCGCACGGCGGTTTCGACCTTGTTGACGTTTTGTCCGCCTTTGCCGCCGGAGCGAAACGTGTCCACGTGAAATTCGTTGGGCGGAATCACGACGTCGGAGGAGGTTTCCTCGATTTCGGCAATGGCGTCCACGCTGGCGAAACTGGTGTGCCGGCGTTTGTTGGAATCGAAGGGCGAAATCCGCACGAGCCGATGCACGCCGCGCTCGGCCTTGCAGAAGCCGTAGGCGTTTTCGCCCTGGATCAGCAGGGTGACACTCTTGATGCCCGCGCCTTCCCCCGGCAGGGCGTCTTCCACCTCGACCTCCCAGCCGCGCGCTTCCGCCCAGCGTTGATACATGCGCAGCAGCATGCCGGCCCAATCGCAGGCTTCCGTGCCGCCGGCCCCGGCGTTAATGCTCAGGATGCAGTTGCTGCGGTCGTGGGGGCCGTTGAGGAAGACCTTTAGTTCGAGTGCATCGAGGTCCTTGAGGTATTTCGCCACGTCGCGTTCGAGTTCCTGCAGCACCTTGGGCTGGGCTTCGGGCGGCTCGGCCTGGCCCAGCTCCACCATCACGCGAAAATCCTCCAGATGCTTCTCCGCCTGCATCAGGGGTTCGATTCGGCCACGAAGCGAGTTGCCTTCATCAATCAGCTTCTGCGCCTGTTCGCGATTGTTCCAGAAATTGTCCGCCGCCATCAGGGCGTCGAGTTCGCCCAGGCGTTTTTGTGCGCGCGGCACGTCAAAGAAACCTCCGCAGGTGGGTGAGCTTGTCCGCGGCGGTCGAGATTTCGGTAACAATCGTATCGAACATGACCGGGAGGATAGCGGAATGAGGTCGTCGAATGAAAGGTAGAAAAACACCACGGCGAGGAAGATCGGTTTTCCGCCTTCAAAGGACCCGGTGGCCGGAGAATTTCGCCTAAAATTCTGGTTGAATCCCGGCACGGCGAGGGTACGATGATGCCACCCAGCAGCGGATGCACAAACCATAACTGCGCTGACCGCCCCGCCGGCGAATGGTCAGAGCGACGCAACGAATAGGCCGGTACCAGTAGTCAACAGTCTATGAAAACAACCCTAAGAAACCGAACCCACTGGCAGTTGGCGGCAACATTGCTCGTTGCCGCCTGCGCCGGCACGGCATCAGCTCAATTGCAGGTCTTCTCGGAGGACTTTGACACAGACCGCTCGGCCGACGGGACGTGGATCATCAATGTCACCGCCACCGGCTACAATCCGGCGGACCTTTTCTTCGACTACAGCACGGTGGGCATCCCACCGGCGCCCAATTCGAGCGGGACCACGCGCGGGTTGAAACTGCAGGCCAATCTCGATCCCCTGGTGCAGGCCTTCCCTTCCGGCTCCAGTGCCTCTCCGGCGGGATTCAGCATCACGGAGAACTTCGAGATGCGCTGGGATTGGTGGCTGAACTTCAATGGTCCGCTGAATGGCGGCGGGGCAGGTTCGACGCAGATTGGTGGGGCTGGCTTCGGCACCGCCGCCGTCTCGGCGCAAGTGCCCACGCAGATTGATTCGGTGTTCATTGGGGCCAGCGGCGACGGCACGGGCACCACGGCGGACTACCGGGTTTACACCCCGGCGTTTTCGGCCAGTCTGCAAGATGCCAGCGGGGTGTATGCGGCGGGCACAGTCGGTTCGCGGAACAACACGCACGAGTATTATCAATCCACCTTCCCGCCGGTCGCTGCGCCACCGGAACAACTGGCGCTCTATCCCCAGCAAACCGGAGAGACGCAGGGCGGTTCGGCCGGGATGCGATGGAACGACATTTCGCTGCGGAAGGTCGGCAACATCATCACTTACACGATCAACGGCCTGCTCATCGCGACCATTGACGTCAGCACCAACGGATTCCTTGGGGGCGCCAACATTGTGTTCGGGCAATTCGACATCAATGCCGGGGCTTCCACCGATATCAATGCCACCAACCTGGCGTTCAGCCTGGTGGACAACATTCGCATCACCAACTTCGCCACGGTCGTGACCGCGACCGCCACGGTGCCGGACGCCTCCGAAACTGGCCCGACCCCCGGCGTCTTCACCCTGACGCGCACTTCCCTCGGCGCGCCGCTCACTGTGAATTACACGGTCGGAGGCACCGCCACGCCCGGCGAAGATTATGTGGCACTGCCCGGCTCGATTACTTTTGACGCGAACGCCACGGAAGTCCACATCACCGTTACGCCAATTGACGACGCGGTGGCGGAGGCGACCGAAACTGTGATTTTGACCCTGTCCGACAGTCCCGATTATCAGCATAGCGGTACCGCCACCATTTTTATCGCGGATAACGAAGCACCCCAACTTACGATTACCAGTGTGACTCCCCAGATGTACGAGCGTGTGAATGACTATGGCACCTTCCGGATCACCCGCTTGGGCGACCTCAATGCCCAACCCTTCGACTTCAATCTCGCTTTCACCGGCACGGCGGAGAACGGCGTGGATTATTACGCGGATGGCCTGCTGCCCTTAAATCCTGGCGAGCAAACGCAGGAGATCAAGGTCTATCCCTTGGAGGATAACCTCTACGAGGGCAATGAGACGATCACCGTGAGTCTGGTCGCGGCGGGCGCGGGGGAATACACCATTGGCTCGCCGGCCTCCGCTTCCATTACGTTGGTGGATGCCACGTATCCACCGGAGACCGTGCTGTTCGCCGATAACTTCAATGTGGACAGCTCGGCCAACTGGAACTTGTTTTTCGCCGCCAACGACGGTGTGCCGGATTACACGGCGGCGTTCGCATTCGATTACAGTTCGCAAGGGATTCCACCCGCACCGAACGGCGGGGGCGACACCTCGGGGCTGTTCCTGACGGTGAACAAGGATGGCACCGGTTCTGCCGCCGCCATCAATCTCTATCCCATCGGCCGAAGTTTCAGCGGAAACTACGCATTGCGCTTTGACATGTTCCTCAGCGTGGTGTTGCCCAATGCGGTGTCCACGGAATACGCGCTCTTCGGCATCAATCATTCGGGCACCAAAACCAATTGGTTCCGCAACAGTCCCGGTGGCGTCCCGGCGGGCTGGACCTTCGACGGCGTGTTTTACGGCGTGGAAGCCGACGGCGCCGGACTGGGCGATTACATGAACTACAGTTCGCCCACCACCGCCGCCAATAACCCAACGGCATTGAGCGCGGGCCGGGTGGCCACCACGCTCACCGACGTGTTCAAAGCGCCGCCGTGGGCGATCTCCGGCGCGCCGGCCAACAATCTCTCGCGCTTCCCCGCCACCCCGATCTGGGCGGACGTGGAAGTCAGCCAGATTGGCAACATCATCACCTTGAAAATCAACAACTCCGTCATCTTCAGTTACGAGAACACCACCCCGTATCAGAGCGGCAACATCATGATCGGCTACACGGACGCTTATGATTCCATCGGCCTCCCTTCGTCCTACGTCGTCATTGACAACGTTCGCGTCGTGGACTTGACCCAACCCACCGTGACCATCACCGAAGTGAAGATTGTGGGTGGCAACGTGGAAATTGACTTCACCGGACCGGCTTCGGCTGCGGCGTCCGAGTTCGTTCTGCAAGAGGCGGCGGCAGTCAACGGAGCCTATGGCGATGTCAGCGCCACCATCACCGGCACCAACGGCAATTTCAAAGCCGTGCGCGCCGTGGGCGGCAGCCAGCAGTTTTATCGCATCAAACGCCAGTAACCAACCGGCTCGGAGGTTTGCGGAGGCATCCGCCCACCAGCGGATGCCTCCGGGATTTGAGCATTTCCCAATCCCAACTCGGTATGTTCGGCTCCATTCAGGCCGGCGGACCACTGAGGCAAAGCAGCAGGAGGAGACGACGCCTGCCAATCCTCGTTGATGGAACGCGCTGCCCGTCGCGACCGGCACGAGCTTTCACCCTGATTGAATTGCTGGTCGTGATCGCGATCATTGCCATTCTGGCGGCGATGCTCCTGCCGGCGTTGAGCAAGGCCAAAATGCGGGCGCACCGGATCGGTTGTCTCAATAACGAAAAGCAGATGGGGTTGGGCAGTCAGATGTATGGGGATGACGATCCCCGAGGCGCCTTGAGCGGAGTCATCAATTACGCCGATGACGACTTGAACTGGTTGTATCCGCAGTATTTCGCCACTGCCAGGGGATTCGTGTGTCCCTCCACCAGAAACTCCGTTGACGCCAATGCCACCGTCAACCTGCTGCCCAATGATCCCGGTCCGTTTGGCTCGGCGCTGAACAATTCCGGCGTGATGCTGTACACGGAACGGATGCACGGCAACTCCCGGTATCTGCGCGATCTGCTCAATAATGCGCCGGGCCGCAACGGCACCAATGGCCATAGTTATGAAGTGGCGGGATTCTTTGCCGGACAAAACGGCAACACCATCGGCGGCCCGCGCAATGTCAACGAGCGCAAGACCCAGCGCACGGCGGCGGCCCGCATCTATCTGACGCCCCAAGGCGGTACGCGCTACAATTTCCTCGGCCAGAAGGCCAGCCCTTCGGATGTCTGGATCATCTACGACGCGGATGACGCCGGCCCGGGCGATCGGGCTAACGAAGATTTTCCCGATCCCGGCGACAACCACGGGGCCGATGGCGGCAACGTGGTCTTTGGCGACGGCCACGCGGAATGGGTACCCCGCAAGCGGTACGTGGGCAGTTTCATCCGCGGCACGGATGAAGTGCATGCCTTGGCCACCACTCAATAACGGCAGAAACCTATGAATGAGTCTTTAATCGCCTCCAGTTCGCCTGCACGGGTCGGTTCCGCGTTGCCACGGTCCCGCGGTTTCACCCTGATTGAGTTGCTTGTGGTCATCGCCATCATTGCCATCCTCGCGGCCATGCTCCTGCCCGCCCTGGCCCGGGCGAAGAGCAAGGCCCACGCCGTCCAATGCCTGAGCAACTTGCGCCAACTGCAATTCGGGTGGCAGACGTATGCCGGTGACTTCAACGATGTGATGTTGCCCAATGCTCCGTTGGGTGCGGGGAATTCACCCACCGACCCGACGCTCAATGCCCGCTCCTGGTGCAGTGGCGCCAGCCAGGGCTGGGGCAATTACGACGCCAACACCAACACCTTCTATTACACCACGTCCATCCTGGGGCCCTACATGAGCGGGCAGATTGCCGTGTACAAATGTCCGGCCGACAACATTCCCTCGTCCAATGGGCAGCGGTTGCGGACTTATTCCATGAACAGTCAGGTGGGGAATGTGTACTCCTTCTACACCACCCGGAGTTACAATCCCAGCTATGGCGCGTACATCAAGATCAACGAAATCCTCAACTGCCCCGGTCCGAGCAAGACGTTTGTCTTCTGCGAAGAAAACATGAGCAGCATGAACGACGGGTATTTACAGGTGAACAACAACATGGCCGTGTTCCCGGACGTGCCCGGCTCGTATCATAAATGGGGTTGCGGTTTTTCGTTCGCGGACGGTCACGCGGAACTTCGCCAATGGCAGACCCCGGTCCTGAAAATCCCCGTCCGTTACAACTACACTGCGGCCAGCATCAGCACCTTTGCCAGCAATCAGGATTGGCTGTGGTTTTCCCAGCGCGCGGCCTGCCGTCAATGAAACTTCGGCTTCGCTGAAGCGCGCCGGTTCGAGTAGCCTGTCCAAACCGATTGCGTCGTCGGCAGCTTCCCTCTGGCTACCAATTACCCTGCGGCAACCTGGCGATAGTCTGACCAACGAGGAATCTTCTGTGATGAATTTTCTGGTTGAATCTCCAGCGTCGAGGTTTAGGATGCCTTCAACCTAGTTATCGCGGCATAAGGACGTTGGCCAAAGCAGCGCACCGGGAGATCAAGGCGACGTCGAAACCGAGCAGTCATTAATCAACCGATCAGTTCAGTCTATGAAAACACTCCTCCAAAGCAGTTCTCTCAGGTGCTTGATCATTGCCCTGAGCTTTACCTTGATGGTTGCCAAAACGTGGGGCACTCCATACGCCTCAGGGGTTACCCGAAGCGGCGACACAGTTTCGTTCGTCCTGAACCAGGAGGCAGCCAGCGTGACAGTGCTCCGAGATGGTGGGAATCCGGTGTCCTTGGCGACCACGCCGGGCACACACAACTTCGATATGAGCGGCTACACCTCGTATCAAATCATCGTCACGGGCAACACCTCCAGAGGTTGGACGCAGTATGTTCCGGACGGAACTGATCGTAATTATTGGTACCCAACGAGTGTGGCGATCAACAAGAACCCAGCCAGCACGAACTTCGGCAAAGTGTATATCGTCAACAACTGGAATGGCAGCGGCACCACCGGCGCTGGTCGTACCACACCCGACGGCATCTACGTCTTGCGGGCAGATGGTGTAGCCGTCGGTGGCCCTTACACTGGCGGAGTGGACTGGACAATCGATGGCACTTTCTACTCCTCGCCGTTCAAATGCAACCTTGGCAAGGACGATGACCTGCTTTATGTCACGAGCTTTTACAACGATCTGGCCTACGGGTTCAACGAGGACCTGAGCGTGGCCACGCAGTTGATTGACGAGAGTAACAAGACGGCGAGCCAGTATGTGGAAAGCATCTGGGCGGAAGGCACGCAAGCGGGCGGCGATCGGAAGATCTACGTGGTGGACGGCAACTATTATAGCGGCGCCCCCGGTCGCAAGGGCCTTATCATGTATGACCTCGGCGCCAATGCCACAGCTAATCCTGATGACACCGGCACACAAGTCATTGGTCCCGACTTTTACACATTCTATCCACGCGACGTTGCCCGCGATAGCAGTGGCAACTGGTACCTGAACCAGTACCGAGCCGCCGCAGGTCAAGCGCCGGCAATCAGCAAGTTCGACGGGGCGCTTTCGTGGCCGATCAATACATCGCTATGGGATACGGGAAATACTTACACCTACACAATGGGCTTGGGCCTCAACGAGGCGGGTGGGACGGTGGCAACCGCAAGCGTCTTGGGAGGCACAGGCAACGTGTGGTTTTTTGACATGACCACTGGCGACTTCAAGGAAACCTTCGATGCAGGTAATGTCATTCGCGACCTCGCCTTCGACGCAGCTGGAAACCTGGTTACCGTGGACAACAGCCTGGAGTATGCACGATTTTGGTCACCGGGTGGGCTTACGGTTTGCACCACGAGTTTTGACGGCACGCAAGCGTCGTTCACTCTCACCGTTCTCGAAATTCCAACCGAGGTGAGCGTGACAGCGGCTGACCCTGACGCTTCGGAGGCGGGTCCAGACATTGGTACGTTTACCATCACGCGCACGGGCGACACCAGTGCGGCACTCAGCGTCAATTACACCTTGAGCGGCACGGCATCAAACGGCGTGGATTATGTGACTCTACCCGGCGTCGCAGTCTTACCTGCGAGTGCCAGCGCGGTTGAAGTTGTGATCAACCCGATAGACGACTCGGTGGCCGAGTTGACTGAGACGGTCGTTTTAACTCTGGCACCCGGTGAGAATTACGTGGTGGCACCTCCGGCATCCGCCACGGTGGTAATTGTGGACAATGAAACCCCACAGCTCCAGGTGGTTTCGCTTTCGACCAACATCTACGAGCGGTTGGCCTACGACTACGCCAACCTGGCCCTTCGCCGCTTGGGCGACACCAATGTGTTCCTGCAATTGGACGAAGCCAACCTCGTGCTTTCCGGAAGCGCCGTGTTGAACACCGACTACTCCCTGGCGAACCTGCCCGCCTACATTGATCCCGGGGTCGTGAACACCAGCATTCGCCTCATCTACCCGATTGATAACGCGGTGGTGGATGGCGCGCGCACCGTTACCGTAGGGTTGCAGGCGGGCACGGGTTTTACCGCCGCCACCAACACGGCCACCACTACCATCACCGACGACGACCGCGCGCCGGAAACCGTGCTGTTTGCGGAAACTTTCACTTACACGGACTCCATCACCAACTGGACGGTGTATTACGCCGACACAAACAGCGTCGCACCGGCCAACGACGCCAACATCCTCCTTGGCTTCGATTACTACAGCTTCTTGGGCGTTCCGGCCGCGCCCAATTCGTCGGGCGATACGTTTGGACTGCTCCTCCAGGTGAACAAACTGGATGGCATCCCGGGAGCCGCAGCGGTCAACGTGTACCCCCGCAATCAGTCATTCGCGGGCGACTACGCGCTCCGCTTTGACATGTATATGATCGTCGGTACCGTGGCCACTACCGAGTACTCGCTCTTTGGTATCAATCATTCCGGCACCAAAACGAACTGGTTCCGCAACAGTGCCGGCGGCGTACCGGCGGGCTGGACCTTCGACGGCCTCTTTTACGGCGTGGAAACCGATGCCGCCGCCCTGGGCGATTATGTGCTCTACAGTTCGCCCACTACCGCTGGGAACAATCCCACGGCGCTGACGCCCGGGCGCAATGCCTCGACACTGACCCAGGTATTCAAGGCCCCGCCCTTCCGCTACGCCGGGGCCCCCAGCAATCCGAACTTCAGTCTCGAGCCAAGTTGGGTGGACGTGGAAGTCAGTCAGGTGGGGCAGTTGGTCACACTGAAGATGAACAACATCGTCATTATGAGTTATGCCAACACCACGCCCTACACCTCCGGCAACGTCATGCTGGGCTTTGTGGACGCCTACGATTCCATCGGCACGGATGTCGCCGCCGCCGTGATTTTCGACAACGTCCGCGTTGTGGACCTGACGCAGCCCACCATAACGATCACCGTCGTGAAGGTGGTGGGTGGCAACGTGGAAATTGATTTCACCGGGCCGGCTTCGGCTGCGGCTTCCGCGTTCGTTCTGCAAGAGGCGTCGGCGGTCAACGGGAACTATGGTGACGTCAGCGCCACCGTCACCGGCAGCAACGGCAATTTCAAAGCCGTGCGGGCCGTGGGCGGCAGCCAGCAGTTCTACCGCATCAAACGCCAGTAAACACTCGGTTCGGAGTTTCACGGAGGCATTCGCCAGTGGTGGATGCCTCCGTTTCATTTCTGGGGTGTGGGCAGCGGTCCCCGAGGAGTGGCTCGACAAATGGCTCCCCACCACAACCGCAAAACCGTTCGCCAAACGCACAGCCAATGCACGCAGCGTGACAAGCCCGGTTTCCTGCGTGCCGCAGATTTCGTAACCGCAGAACCGGACAAACTGGACAAACTGGACAAGCCACTTGACCGGCGAGTTTCCCGCCTTATGCTGCCTGCGAGAATCGAATTCGCCGTCCCGGAATAATGCCACACAACGTGAATCCCAAATCGCCAACCAACGCGCGGCTTGGCGCCACGCCATCGCCCCCGTTGCGTCTCATGTATCGCTCGCTTGTTTCCAACCTCCGCCGCGTTGTTCGCTTCGCACGGGCAAGCACTTTCGTCCGTCGTTTGAGCAGCGGCGCGATTGGTCTGTTGCTCATAAACGTCTCTTGGTCCGCCCACGCGAACGTGTATGCCACCAACATCCGCTTCACCGGCAGTGTTGCCGGCAGTTCCACCAACGTCACCGTCTATGTGCCCTGCGAGCTTTCGTACATCAGCTACTTGTTGAACGAACCCGCCAGCGCCGGGGTGACACTGGAGATTCTCTCCGAGACAAATTCGGTGGTCCGCACCATCGAAATCCCCGGTGGCGCTCCTGGCACTTTGCGGGGACCCAACACCGTGGTTTGGGACGTGAAAAATGACTTCGATGACTTCGTGCCGTTGGGACATTATCGGGTGCGCATCACCGCCAAGGCCCACGGCTACAACGAATGGCGGCAGATCAGCGATGACTTCAATCCAGGTAACTACGTCTTCCAACCGCAGGGCATCGCGGTGAACCAAAACACCAACAGCCCCTACTATGGCCGCGTGTTCGTCGGCAATGGACAACTCGGCCTGAACCCGGACTTCGAGCCGGGGGACCGCCTGGGCCTGTTCAAGCTCAACGCGGATGGCAGCCCGGCAGAGGAAGGATCGTTTGCCACGGGCGGCTGGCTTTGGTCGGGAACCGGCACCAGTCCGTGGAAGATCGAGATTTCGGACGATGATTATCTTTATGTCAACGATTGGATTGGCGGCGGCTTGGTCTTGCGCTTTGACCAGACTCTGGCCGTCAACTCACGCCAACTGGTGCTGCGGGCGGACAACCGGCCCAATGGTGGCGCGGCAAATCTGAGCGGGCCGTTCATTACCGGCACCGGGCTAACCACCCGTATCTGGATGGCCGATGTGACTGAGGGCGGCGCGGGCATTCGCCGCTGGGCCGTCACCGGCAACGGCAGCGTGGCCACGAATGACCTCGGTGTCACCATTGTTCCCGTCGGCACCAACTCGGACTTGAGCCTGTCTCCCTTTGATCTGGCGCTGGACCGGAGCAACCACATTTACGCCATCCAACAGGTCGAAGCCGCCGGGGATCCTGCCGCTCGGGTCCTGCGCTTTCCCGCGTTCGAGGAATCCGGCAACGCACTCACCAACGCCGACTGGCGCATCGGCGGCGGTGACAACACCATGCGCGGCGCCTCCGGCATCGCGGTGGACCCGAAAGGCCAGTACGTGGCCGTGGCTTTCAAAGGATCGGGCACCGGCCTGGCCCGTACCGGAGGCGGGGTGCGCCTGTTCAGCACCGCCGATGGTTCGGACGTCCAAACCCTCACGCCCGCGCCCTACCACGATCACACCGACGTGGCGTGGGACAACGTGGGCAACCTTTATGTCTGCGACAATTGGGACAGTGTTTGGCGTGTATATTCCCCGCCGGGTGCCAATCAAGCTTCCACCGTTTCCGTTGATGCTTTGAATGCGGGAGAACCTCCGATCAGGCCGCTGCTGCACACGGTGGCCTACACGAATGGACAGTTCCTGTTCACCCTCCGGGGACGAACCAACATCTTTTACGTAATTGAAGGTTCAACCAACCTGCAGTCTTGGATTCCGGTGCTCACCAACCGGGACGACTGCGCCACCCGGCTGATCGTCATAGACGCGCCGGAGAGCTGGCGGTTCTATCGCGCCCTCGCTCCTTGAGGTCGCCCTGTTCCGACGTGGTTCATCGAACCGGCACAGGGGCCACCAAATTGCCCCCAACGCACCACGCCGATTGCGCGCTGGCTATAGTTCCCGCCAGCCGGTCACGATGAATCCTCGAAGCGGCCCATGCACTGGCGAGCGATGCAGATTCTCATCGTAGTGCAGTCGAAAATGCTTGAACAGCTCGGCGGACTGGACGGCCAGCGCACCTTGAAAATCCAGCGCGCTCCCGCTGCCGGCGGTGGTAAGGCACGCATTGGGGGCGTAGATGGTGCCGATGAAATTGGTCGTCTCCGCCAGCACAATGTTCGTGTTCCCCGGCAGGCCGTAATACTGAAACGCAGCCGCAGCTTCGGCCACAAAGAGTCGCCCGATAATGGCGTTGCCACCGCCCACATACAGTTTCAGACTGGCATCCTCGCCAATCCACAGGTTCGTGATGTTCACATTACCGGTGACATACAGCACGGCATGGACAGCATCCTTCACCCGGACGGAACCGTCCAGGCTGACGGTTTGATGCTGGGGCTTGTCCAGCCAGTAGTCATAGTAAATCTCATCAAACCATCTGCCTCCGGGGGCGCTGACACTCCCCGGCAGAACCGGCGTGGTGACCTCGGGGAGGTCGGCGTTGAAGTCATTGAAGACCGGGAAATCGGACGCGAAATTGTCGGCCGCCGTTGCGCCGAGAAATAGTGGTCCCAGGATCTCCACCTGGCTCGCATTGAGGATTCCCAACGTGCTGGCAACGCCACCGTTTTGCTTGCGTTTGTTGGGATCGTATTTGCCGCCCGCAATCTTGTTGCTGTAAAGCCAGCTATCCGAATCGTAACTGTCCGCCGTGAAGCTGTAACCATTCAGGTTGAAGCCGTCGCGGACGACTGCCCCCACGCTGAACAACGGCGCATTGGTCGTGGTGACTTCCAGCGTGCGGGTCAGCGTGACGGAGATGGCCGGCACGCTGGCGTAGCCAGTGGCATAGATGGAGGCGGAAACCACGGGTGGAGTCGCGGAGAGAATACGCACGGAGTAGGAGCTGCCGGCCAGATTGGGGCCAACGTTCAAGTTGCGCGGCTGGTCCAGTACGTAGCCGTCGGCCTCGGAGCGCCAAACAGCATCGAAGGCCAGATTGGTGGTCAGCGGCGCGACATTAAGTTGAGCCAGGGCTTCTTCCACGCCGGCTTCGGCGGCCGTCAGGGCGGTGTGCCAGGCTTGTGACCGTGCGACCGAAACATTCTGCGCCCGGATGAGCAGCAGATAACTCGTGAGCACCATGCCCAACAGCAGGGCGATGAAAAGCGTGATCACCAGCACGCTGCCGCCAACCTGGCGCAGAGGCGATCGCGGTTTCTGTCCAGAGGGATTCATTGTTTGTTCCGCAGGACCATGCGGGCTGATTGCACGCTCTCGGTTTGAAACTTCTTACCGAGAAGAGTGCGGGAGCAAGTCCAGTTCATTTCCACCAATTTGCAGAGGCGCTTGTCCGCGGTGGGGAAGAACAGATTGGTGACGCCCGGCTGTGGATTGCGGCGGTACATCGCAATGCTCCAATCATCACATTCCGTCAGATAAACGGCCGGCTCGCCATCCGTGTCACAGTAAAGCATTCGATCCTCCGCATACCATGTGTACTCCAAAGTGCCGCCCGTGAAAGCATTCGTCAGCTTCAGCCGGCGAACCGGCCCGTCAGGTTCGAAAATCGTTACCTCCGTTGCCTGCCTGATGTCCCGGGACATTTTGTCGAGCGCGAGGCGGTTGCGGGCATCCAGGCTGGCGTAATTGCCCATCGCCACGAAACTGCGCAACGCATGAACACTCAACACGCCGAGGATCATCAGCACCACCATGCCCATGCCGGTCGCCACGATCAATTCCGTGAGCGACAGGCCGCGGACGCCGCGCCGGCCGCGCACGGCGCACGGGTTGGCTTTTGGAAGGTCAGGGCGCAGCTTCATGGTCGCAAGAGGTAATTCTGCATCCCGTGCCGCGCCACAAACGTCTGCATCTGGCGGCTGCGCACGATTTCCGTGCTGCCACTCTGATTGGTCCAATAAACCTTCACCGTCACTTCCCGGAGATGGTTGCGATAAGCCTCCGGCAGATCCGGCGGCGGGCGCAGCGTGATGCTCCCGTAATAAACGACCCCGCCTGCGGGGTTCGTCTGACCGGCCGGCGCGAGATATTCCACAAACGTTGGCGCCAGATAGTTGTTCGTATCCAGCAGTTGACTCCATCGGTACAGCCGGATGGTTTCCAGGCGTTGCTGAAGGATCTGGGTGGCGCGGAGTTCCTCGCGCGAAGATTGCACGATTGAAAAGCCCGAGGAGAAACCCGCGTAAAGCGAAATCAACATGACCCCCATCACCAGCACCGCGATGATCGCCTCCGGCAGGCTGTGGGCGGCTTCGGCGTGATGGCGGTTGGCCCTGGGTCTGTTCAAATTCATTCGTCTCCAGAAGAATTCGCAATGAGTGTCCGGGACGGTTCTTATCGGAGACGTTTTTAGCACACGAGGGCGAAAAGTCAAAAGCCATTCCTGGCAGCATTCGCGAGGGCGCGCATCTCAGCCTGCAATGGGAAGCGCATGCGCCCTCGCGTGCGGCGGTTGACGCCCTCGTCAACCGCGCGGGCGCGCCTCCGCGCTCGTTTCCACGCGCGAGGGCGCGCGTCGGTTCGGCTCCGAGGCGCAGCCGGACGCACGCGAGGCGCGGGCGCTCCCCAAGCATGCGGGCACGCATCTGCTTGAACTTCCCCCCGCTTTCCCTGAAGCTGGGCCACGATGCGCAACGCGACGGATTTCAATGTGCCCAAGTGGCCGTTCTTTCTCGGAGACGGCTTTATGCTGGTACTCGCCTATTTTGTTTATGCCCAGGGCCAGGGACCGTTGCCGCAGTGGGAAATCACGGCCATTGTGATCTGTGTCAGCCTGGGTGCGCTGCTCGGCGTGGTGCCGTTTTACCTCGAATACCGCGCCGCGCTCAAACTCCTTGAGGTCAGCGCGGTGGGCACGGCGCTGGAGAAGATTCAACAACTCGAAACCGTTGCCGCGCAGATCAGCGGCGCCACCAATCACTGGCAGTACGCACAGGAGCAGGCGGACAAAACCGCGGCGCTGGCGCGCGAAATGTCCGAACGCATGGCCGGCGAGGTCCGCGACTTCACCGAATTCATGCAAAAGATGAATGACGGCGAAAAAGCCAACCTGCGGCTGGAGGTCGAGAAAATGCGCCGCGCCGAGAACGACTGGCTCAACGTGGCGGTTCATACCCTCGACCACGTTTACGCCCTGTATCACGCCGCTGAACGTGCGGGTCAGATGAACTTGATCGCGCAACTCAATCAATTCCAGAACGCCTGCCGCGATGCCGCGCGCCGGGTCGGTCTGGTGCCTTACGTGCCGGAACCGGCGGAGCTGTTCAATCCGGAGCGCCATCAATGGGCAGACGGCAAAACCCCGCCCGAGGGCTCCCGCGTGGCTGAAGCACTGGCGGCTGGCTTTACTTTCCAAGGCCGGCTGTTGCGCCCGGCTTTGGTGCGGGTGCAAACGGAAACCGCATCGCCAGCCGAAACAACTGAAGCGGAGTCCGCCGGGGGGCACGCCGAAACCTCAGCCGACCAGGACCAGTTGCCGCTCGAACCGGAAAGCGCAAACCCTGCCTGAATCCAACCTGGCTGAAGCCAGGTGCCATTGGTTGGTTCCGTGCCATGGCACGTGCTTGAGCTGACTGCGGCAGGTTTTCAACTACGCCATCCCACACAAATTCTGGGACGCGCCCGTGTGGGTCGCCCAAGTCCACGCACAGTCTGCCGTGAATGCCAATCTAGGTTGCACTTTTGCCAAGATGCGGTTGGCAAGTGGGGTGAATCCGGGCATTGAGTCAACGCGGGACCATGGAAAAGACGGCGTGCTTTGAAGTTCTCCCGCTTCGCGTGAGGTGCGTGTGAAGATTACGATTTCATACCGACGCGGGCACGGGCTTGTGGGACAGGCCGTGAAACCGTGATGACGTTGGATTGGATGGCGGGCCGCCTGCAGATGGGGTGTCGGCATACCGTGGCCAATTGCCTGAAAGGACGAAGATGCGACGATTCTTTACAATAGCCGGGACTGACGCCTTTTTGGGGTGAGATCTTCGTGGCGGATGGCGGCAAGGTGGTGATCTATGGCATGGGGCAATAAACTGGCTTTGACTCGATTTGGTAGAGCAGGGTTGGGGCGGTGGCGGCAGCGGCAAGAATTTGCCTGGGCTAGGACGCCGTATTTTCAATATTTCTTAAGTGAGACTGTGCGTTACAATTGCGTTGGCTTTTTGGCCCTGATCATCCTGGTGACGCAAGCAAATGCCGACAATGGTGACTCATTGCCTTTGCTCAAACCAAATGGGTTCAGGGAAATTGCTTTGTGTGTAGAGCCAATGACTTGGAAGGTGGAGAAACATTGGCTCCGTGGCAACCTGAAGCGTCCCTTTGCATTGCTTACATCTCTGGAACCAGAAATCATCCTGGCCACTTACCTTGATGATACGGGCTCCCTCGAGGCTTGGCAGATCAACAATGGCG
>JAANMW010000214.1_pt1 | contig 65549 bp, 60 predicted proteins | sample 7279671 | NCBI WGS metagenome assembly JAANMW01 (sample SAMN14094541, study PRJNA606508) | bioreactor metagenome | isolation source: A lab-scale SPAN reactor treating ammonium-rich wastewater day 247 | place: Ireland: Galway | collected 2017-09-19 | reverse complement strand
GTTGTTGGTGTCGTACACCACCGGATCCACGCCGTACTGGGTCTGGTACTGGCCTGGGTTGGTCAGCGCCAGGATGAACGGGTTGATGTCCTGGGTGTCCACCGTCCCGCTGCCGTCGAAGTCGCCGGGCAGGTGGGCGGCGGCGACGGGCACCTGGAAACTGACGTTGTCGATGGCCACGGCGACCTGGTCCGCGGGCTTGCCGCCCCAGAGCCAGAAATATTCGTGGGGCTCTGAATAGGTGTAAAGCGCAATCTGGATGTAGTAGTAATCGTAGGTCTGGTCGAGCGGGAAGCTGCCGTCTTTGTAGATGTCCAGGACAAAGTCCGACTCGCCGCTGGCGTACATCCAGACGCCATCGGACAGACGCCCCCACTCGACGTTGGGATTCTCAGGTAGATAGTCGGTCTCGGGCGCTCCATTGCCCATGTGGTGCCACTGCTGCTGGCTGTTAAAGTTGGGCATGTCGTAAAGCAAGGTCGCACCGGTCGGGGCCACGGGGCCGCTGCGGTCTTCCCATGAGGGCAGATCGCCGGCGTTCAGGCCGTATACCTGGCCTCGAAGAATCTGGGCCGTCCCTTCCAGATCGTAGAAGTTCGGATCGTTGGGATCGGCCACGCCCTGCCAGTAATGGAAGTAGTAATCAAAGTCGATCTGGGCGGTGCCGGTGGTCTGGTTAGCGGGCGCCTCAATGAACATGCCCATGTGGCCTCGGAAGCTTGCGCCTTCGAGGATGCCGGTGGGTTGCCCGTCGCGCTGGACTATCGTGCGGTTTTCCGGTGCGGGGTCTTCGCCCAGGGCGTAGGCCGCCCGTGGGTCATCCCAGGTGCTTATGCCCCAGGCACCGATCCAGCGGCCAAGGTCGGTGAAGGGAAGGCCCGTGTCGGCGTCACTGCCCCCGGGGTGAAACTGCCACGAACGCACGGCCTGGGTGCCGGCGTCGACTTCGGCGGCCGTGAGCGGTGAATCCTCCACCTTGATGAATCCCAGGTCTTCGCCGGCCGTGCCGAAGCCGCTCCCCTCGAATGTTGAGGCCTCGGGGCTCAGGAGGTTGGGTGAAAGGGCGGCCGACGCGGTTGAGACCACGAAAAACACAACGGCTGCGGTGCAGGCAAGGATTCGAGTCATAGTTGGCCTCTCAACCATTTGCTAATACGATACTTGTGTAGATTTTGGCGTGGCGGCTCAGCCGCCCGGGTGGTTCTCTGTGCAGAGAACAGCAGGCGGCACGTCGGGCCGGATCTCACATTTTCGGCCCACTTTCAATTTACACCGCGTTCATGACGTGTCATTGACAATTTACGCCATCCAATTGACGATAGGCGGAAAAAGTACACATGACCTCAACCTGCCCGGGTGCCATGAGCGAACAGGGCAGCGGAGCACGAGCATGCGTAAGCGGGTGGTGTTGGGCTTCTGGAGTTCGACGTTTGAGGATCGCGATGCCATGGAGGGCGTGGGCGAGTATGTGCGGCAGCGATCGCACTGGATTCTCGATGTGTGCGCCCAGCTCATGCATGAGGCGACGGATCTGCTGAGGCCGGAGGTGGACGGCGCGATCATCAACGTCCAGGGTGAGCATATTCCGCCGGTGGTGGCGGCTCGCGGTCTGCCGGTGGTGAATGCGGCGACGGCGGCGGAGCAGCCGGTTCGGCCGCTGGTGGCGGTCAACAACGATCTGGTGGGCCGGCTGGCGGCCGAGCACCTGCTCGAGCGTGGCTTTCGCCATTTCGGCGTGGCGGGCATGCGGGCGGCCAACCGTTTCGCCTTCGAGCGCGGCCGCAGCTTCATCGACACTGTCGCGCGGGCCGGTTGCGCCGTCGATACGCTCGAACACGAAGACCATTACTACGACTGGAACCAGGCGCCGTCAGAACTGGCCGGCTGGCTGGTCGCGCTGCCCAAGCCGGTCGGGGTGTTCACCTGCTTTGATGTGCGGGCTCGGCACGTGGTGGACGCTTGCCGTGAGCTGGACATCGCCATTCCCGAGCAGTTGGCGGTGGTCGGCGCGGGCAATGACACGCTGGTGTGCCGACTGGCGGAAGTGCCGATCAGCAGTGTGGATCTGAATTCGTTCCGGCGCGGCTATGAGGCGGCGCAGATGCTCGACCGCCTGATGGACGGCCAGCCCGTGCCGCCCGAGACGCGCATCGACCCCGTGGGCGTCGTGACGCGCCGCTCAACGGACGTGCTGGCCATTCGCGATCCGGTGGTGGCCCAGGCGATCGGGTACATCCGCCGACACGTCGATCAGCCGCTGCAGGTCGAGGACGTGCTGGGCGAGGTGCCGGTGTCGCGTCGATCGCTGGAAAGACGCTTTCGTGAGGAACTGGGGCGATCACCATCGACCGAGATCTGTCGCCTGCGTTTGATGAAAGCCCAGGAGTTGATGGCCCGCACGGACTTGAACATGGCCGAAATCGCCGCGATGTCGGGCTTTGCCGACGCAGTCCGCTTCAGCCGCACATTCCGACGCGAGCTTGGCATGACGCCCACCGCTTGGCGCGAGCGGCGGCGCGGCGTGCAACGTCTGCCCGAGCGGCGTGACCCGCTGGAGGACAAGTCGTTGTGATGCCTGTCGCGCCAACAGCCAGCGCAGACGTCCCCGGGGAAAGCGGCCCTGTTCGCCGTGGTGGTGTGATGAGAGCCCGCAGGCGCGAACGCCCACCGTCAAACAGCAAGCCCCGCGGAGGATGGCGCCTCGGCGGGGCTTGTGATCAAGCGGGTGACGGGGTTCGAACCCGCGACATACAGCTTGGGAAGCTGTCACTCTACCAACTGAGTTACACCCGCAAGAGCGATCGGACGGGCCGATCGGCTGCGTTATTGTTCGTCCGCCGCACGCGGTGTCAAGCGGCCTGTCGGGCGAACCCCTGGAGGGTCAGATCCAGACCGTGACGAACAGGGCGGGCTCGGCGTTCTTTTCCTGAAGCATGCCGACGGTCGTCGTGGCGAATTTCACCTCGTAGTCGGGATGTCTTTCAAGCCACTCGTTGATCTGGGCGTCCATGTGCTGGATGCCGTCAGGTCGGAGCTTGGCGAAGAAGGTGCGCACGTGGCTGGCGCCTCGGCCGGTGGCTTTGGGCTGGCGTCGCCAGACCTCCTCCTCGCGACCACCGGCCTTACCGAAGTGATGGATCTGGGTCTTTCCAGCGGCACTCTTATCGGCGGGGGCCAGGTCCAGCGGCGTCAGGGCGTCATCGGCTGGGCTGTGATCCTCGTCGTCGATCTCAATCTCGTCGATGGGGATCGCCGCATCGAGAAGCTGCTTGTCGTCGATGGGCCGTCGGCCCTGGTGCTTGGTGGTCATGATCGGGGTCTCCGCAACGATCGGCCCGAGAGGGCGGTCAAAAGAAGTGCAGGTCGCATCATGATGATAGCAGCGCCGGCCGTCGACTCCAAGGGCGCGGCGACGCGGTTATTCGTTCAACCAGCGTGCCAGGCAGCCAGGCGACAGGCCGCCCGGAAGCGCGTCCAGGGTTAGAGCATGCGCCCGCCAGCGCATCGATCGCAGCCGCATGCAGAGCATCAGACCACGGAAGTCCCGTGTGCGGACAGCGAGCAGCCGCTGATGATCTGTCCACTGGAGGGCGAGGCAGCGGCCCCCGTCGACGCGAACGACCGATCCGCGATGGTCGGTCAACGAGCCTTGGAAGCGCAGGTAGCGGCGACGGTGGGGCGGCAGGGCGTCGCCGACCATGGCGCCGGCCGCCAGCCAGCATGGTGGCGGGTGCGGCAGACGCATGGCGGTGAGCGGATGGCGTGTGGGCGTCGTGTGTGATTGCTCGATCAGCCAGTCATAGTGACTGCCGGTGCGGGTGCGGTGGCGGAGGATGACGGTGGCCAGGTTATGCATCGCGGTGCTCGCCGTGGCGCGTTGCGGACGTACGGAGGCCGACGACCGGGGACGATTCACGATACCATGAGTTGGCCGACTTACCGCCGCCCGAGCCACGCCGCCGGGCCAGACGCGTGAGCTTTGAAACACCGACAGGGGCAGTCCGATGAACCAGTTGACGACTTACGTGACGAGCGATGCACGCAGCCGGAGCAGCAGCGGTCGCAGGGTTCGACCGGCGGGGCGACGCGGGGTTCTGATGCTGCTTGCGGCAGCGTTGATGGTGACCGCCTGCACGGTGCCGAACACGGTGCTGCGCAAGCGGGCAGATCAGGCGTCCGCGGATGGACAACCGCAGAGGGCGCAGACGCTGCTCGAGCAGGCGCTGGAGCAGGATCGCACGGACTGGCAGGCGCACCATGCTCTGGGGCGAATTCTGCTGGAAAGCGATCCGCTGGGGGCGCAGCTTCATCTCGAGCGTGCCTTGACCCTGCAGCCGGCCGGCCCCCAGACGCCGGCGATGACCGAGGCTTTGGCGGAGGCCCTGTATCGGCAGGGCAAGCACGAGCAGGCGCTGGCGCTGCTCGAACAGGCGATCGACGAGCAGCGGATCGCGGAGGCGTACCTGCGGTTGGGGCGGTATGCAGCGACGATCGGTGACGCGGATGGGGCGGTGCTGGCTTTCCGTCAGGCGGCGGCGGTCGCCGAGGCGGACGACGTCGAGCCCTACATGGTCATGTGGCGCTACTACGAATCGATCGGCGACGCGGGCAACGCGCTCAGATCTTTGCGCATGGCATACGGTCTGCGGCCCGATGACCCAATGCTGGCACTGGCGCTGCGGCGTTACGGCATTGTGCCCGGTCCGACGGCGGCGCTGCCGCCGCAGCGGTGATCGGGTTGCCATGGATGCGGGAGGGGCCCGCTGTGGGCGGGTGTGATCCAGCCTGATGAGCCGGCGTGGGGGCGTCAGCTCGGGTAGTCGGCCTTCTGCTGCCAGTCGAGTTCATAGCTGCCGGGAATGCCGTGGTATTCGCGGGGGAAATCGTAATCCTTGCGCAGCGGGTGACCTTGCCAGTCTTCGGGAAGCAGAATACGGCGCAGGTCGGTGTGGCCCTCAAAGACGAGGCCGAACATGTCGAACGCCTCGCGCTCGTGCCAGTCCGCCGCGGGCCACAGGTCCATCACCGAGGGGACGCGAGGATCGGCGCGATCCACGTAAACCTTGACCGCCAAGTCGTGGCGATGCCGCGTCGAGTAAAGATCGTAGACGACGCAGAGCTGTTCCTCGGCGACATAGTCGACGCCGCTGAGGCAGCGGAGCCAATCGAAGGCCAGAGCCTCGTTTTGCCGCAGATATTCGGCGATCGGCCGCCAGGCGTCGGCGGTGGTATGAATCCGCGGATGCTTGTCGTCGGGCAGGGCGGCCGTGATCGCCTGACCGAAGTGGGCGGCGAGCTGGTCGGCGATCTGAGCGGTGCTGGCCATGGGGCGGCGTCCTCGACAGTGGAAGCGTCTGGATCGTCTGGCGGCGAATGCGCTGCGCGGTGAAGCCCGTGGATGGTAGCCCAAGCGGCTGGGGCGCTCAATTCAAGGCCGGTGTGGGGATGATCCGGGGCTGTTGGCGTCAAGCCGTCAACAAACCTGCTGCGCAAAAAATACGCCCCGACACGGGTCATGCCGGGGCGTCGGTTCAGTATGGAGGCTGTTGCGTGGTCAGCCCTTGGCCCAACCGGTCTGGACACTCAGTGACGGCGGCGGGTGATCAGCACCGCGCCCAGAGCCATGAGGCCGAGGGTGGCGGGCTCGGGAACGTAGGTCACGTCAATCCGCACCAGCTTCTTCTGGATGAACGCCAGCGACAGGTCCGGAGCCAGGGCCTGGAGCGTGTTGTCCAGCGACAGATACACCTCGGAGAGCTGCGCTTCGCTCACGTCGGCGGAAACCGTCAGATCCCAGATGCCGAAGTCGCCGATGGAAGGCGGTGTGACGGTGAAAGTCAGGCCGTTCGAATCGGTCCCCAGGACGTTAAAGCCGTCGCTGTCGGCCGAGATGATGAGGCCCATGCTGACCTGGGCCGCGGCGCCGGCGCCGAGCAGGGCGTAGTCGCCCAGCTCGCGGACCGTGATGGTCTGAATCCACTGGCCTTCGGGCGCCTCGATGAGCATTTCCAGCAGTGCGGAGGTGTTGTCGCTGCCCGGGGCATCGGCGGCGAACATGGTCGGCCGGAAGATCAGCGTGCTGGTGCTGACGAACAGGGGGCTCTCGTACAGCGGCTCCCCGTCGTCGGGTGTGGCGGTGGTTTCGGTCACGTCGACGAAGGTCGCCTCGCCCGGGCCTCCACCGAAGGTTCCGTGGTTGACCGACGCCAGCACGATCGAGCTCATGCCCCCCATCAGGATCACGACAATCAGCATCTTCAGAGTTTGTTGCGTTGCACGCATCGGTGCCTCTCCTGCTTTGAAAACCGGGCCACCTTGGCCCATCCCATCCGTGTGAACTCCGATGACCGTTGGCCCGGCAGCCCCACTTCTTGCCGGCGATCACCACGCACGTGGGCGGTTCCTGGCAGCGTGCTCGCATGCCTCCGGGCCGGATTCCGCCACATGGGCGAAGGGCCTGTCGGCGTCGCGCTCGCGCTGCCCGGGCCGTCCCCGGTTTCTCCCCTCCGGGGTCGGCGTCAGGCTGGGTCAAGTTGACCCAAACGCACCGAGTCTCAAACGACTCTTGCGGGCTCGTCCTGTGTTCGCTGGTGGTGGTTGGGCCACGACAACGCGCACAGGCAGTGCCCGTAACTCAAACTATTGGGAAACAATGAACATGACGCCGGTTGCGTCATATTCCTGCCACCCCTCTCTCGCCCTCCGAGGTGTGTTCCTGGCGGAACACGCGAGCCTAGCGGCCCGCCTTTCTCCTCTCCGGGCTCCCCATGCGTGAGGAGGCGGCGAAGTACCCGGCATGCGGCCGGATACCCATACACTATCAGCGATCCGCAAGGACCGCCTTTAGTCAGATTGTCGTTCGCAGGCGGCGCCTTGTCAACAAAAAAAAGCTGGCCCCGCACACCATGGTGCCGACTCGTCGAGCGGAAGTCGACATGCCATACCGCTTGTTAGTAATTGCAGTAAATGGCGTTAAATTAGTTCTGCCGCAATCTTTTGAGCCGTCGCCCGTGGAGAGGGTCGGCTGACACGTCGAAATCAATTCGCTGTGGGCGCGGTCCTGGTGTCCGGTATTCTCCCCAGTTTGCCATGTCCGCACGCCCGGCGTCGATGGGCGGGTGGCTGGATGGCGGGGTCACACGGCCGCGGGTGTGGGCGTGGGCAGATCATGCTGGCTGGCGGCGGTCCGGGCGCCTTTGGGCAGGCCGATGGTCTGCGACTGAATCTTGTCCTGCAGACGCATGATGCCTTCGATCAGGGCTTCGGGCCGGGGCGGGCAGCCGGGGACGTATACATCCACGGGCACGACCAGATCCACGCCCTTGACCACGTGGTAGCCATGCTTGAAGTAGGGTCCGCCGCCCACGGTGCAGGCGCCCATGGCGATCACGTACTTGGGATCGGGCATCTGGTGGTAGAGCCGCCGCACGCGCGAGGCCATCTTGTAGGTGACAGTGCCGGCCACGATCATCAGGTCGGCCTGGCGCGGCGTGGCGCGAAATGCGCCGGCACCGAAGCGGTCGACGTCGAAGCGCGAGGCGGCGAAGGCCATCATCTCGATCGCGCAGCACGCGAGGCCAAATGTCATCGGCCATACACTGCTCTTGCGAGCCCAGTTGATCGCCCAGTCAAGGCTGGTGACGATCAGGCCTTCTTCAAACCGGTTCTCGATCCAGCTCATGGCAGTTCCTTGCGCCTGACGTCGATGCGTGGCCGCCCCGCGGCCGCCCGCGCAGGTCGGTGCAATTCTAGGAAACTGCGGCATGGATGACGAACCGGGCCCACGATCCGAACCGGGCCCGCCCCGCGGCCGCACGCCACGGACCGGGCGTGTCCGATAAAGAGTCAAGGGCCGCTTGCGGGCCGGTCGATGGCAGAAACAGCCGTCCGTCGTCCGTCGCGGCGGACGTATCGGGCCTGCGGGAGCAACCCTCGATGTCCACCCTGACCGCGCCGGAACAACAACGCCTCAACGACCTGCTTACCGCGGCGGGCCAGTTGCTCGTCAAGACCGGTCGCTCGGAGGTCACCTTCCGCTTCGGGGCCGCGGCCGCGAAGCCCGCGGTCAAGTTACCCTCCATCTGTCTCAACACGATGCCCAAGTCGGCGAGCATCTTCATCCAGGACGTGCTGCATCACGCTCTGGGGCTCGAGCGCATCCGCATCAGCGGCGGCTATTTCCCCGATGACCTGGTGGTGCCCGCGTGGCTGGACGTGCTGGCGCAAGGCCATCGGATCACGCAGGAGCACCTGCCGGCCCGCGCGCTGAATCTGCGGCTGCTCGGGCGGCATATGGATCGGCTGGTTCTGCATGTGCGCGACCCGCGCCAGGCCACGCTGTCGTGGACGCATCATGTCGCGACGCTGGCGCGCGATCGCCGTGAAGCCGAACTGGCAATGATCGATCCGGCCTTGCCCCAGGACTACTTCGATCGCGACCTGTCGGGGCAGCTTGACTGGCAGATTGACACGCATCTGCCAGCCCTGGTTTCGTGGACCGAGGGCTGGTTGGATGTGATCGACGCGGACCGGCCGCCGCTGGCGATTCTGCTGACGCGGTTTGAAGACTTTCGCGCCGATCAGAAGGGTTTCTTCGCGCGCTTGCTGGCGTTCCACGGCCTGGAGGGCGAGCTGATGCGGCGTGTGGAAGCGGTGCTGGACCGCAGCCAGAACCTGCGCGACGGCCAGGCGCACTTCCGCGAAGGACGCACCAGCGAGTGGCGGGAAGTGTTCACCGCCGCCCAGCGTGACCGCGCCGCGGCGCATCTTGGCCAGCGGTTGCCGCGGCGGCTTGGTTATGCGGCCGATGGCTGACCGCCCTTGAGAGACGCGGGAAAGGTTCGGGCAGCGGGCGGCTTTGCCCGTCGGTCGCGCCGGGCGGTACCATCGCAATTGTGAAGACACCGCTGCGACGACCCATCGAACGCCATCCCGAACCCCGGGGTGGACGGGCCAGAGCTGGCGTGGCCCTGGTGCGTGCGGCCCTGCTGGCGGTGGCGGCATTGGGGCTGGCGGCGCAGTTGGGTTTTCATGAACCTCTGACCACCGGGCTGACGGTGCATGTGGGCCAGTGGCTGCTGCTTCTGGCGTTCAGCGCGGTGGTCTGGGTCGGCGACTTTCGAGGGCATGCGGTCATCCCCGGCCTGGAGCGGCGTCCTCTGGAGTATGGTCTGCAGGCGGCGGCCCTGCTTGCGGGGGCGGTGCATCTGGTACGCGGCGGCGCGGTCGAGGGCGGCTGGCCCGGCGGGGTGCCCTGGGGCGATCCGTGGTGGGGGATTTTCGCCGCCGGGCTGGTGGGGTTGCTGCTCATCGAGTTGTCGCAACTGCACCTGGCGATCGTGCGGCGTCTGCGGCGGCCGGGTCTGTTGCTGCCTGTCAGTTTTCTGAGCTTCATCGCGATCGGCACGGCCCTGCTGATGCTGCCGCGAGCGGCGGCGCCGGGGCGCGCGGTGACATGGATCGACAGCCTCTTCACCATCACCAGTGCCGTGTGCGTCACCGGTCTGACCGTACAGGACACCGCCACGCACTTTTCGCCGATGGGACAGGCGATCATCGGGCTCATGATCCAGCTCGGGGGACTGGGCATCATCATCTTCGGGACGCTGCTGGCGGCGCTGGTCGGGGCGCGGCTTTCGCTTCGCGAGCATCTGAACCTGCGCGAGCTTCTGGCGGATCAGCCGCTGTCGCGCCTCGCCTCGCGGGTGCGGTTGATTGTGCTTTCCACGCTCGGCCTCGAGCTGGCGGGGGCGTGCCTGCTCATGGGGGCCTGGGATCCCGCGCTGCCGGTGACCCAGCGCATGGGCCTGAGCCTGTTCCATGCGGTCAGTGCGTTCTGCAATGCGGGCTTCGCCCTGTTTTCCGACAGTTTCGTGGGCATGCGGCACCACCCGGCGATTCATTTTGTGATCCTTCCGCTGATCGTCATCGGTGGACTGGGGTTTCCGGTGCTCGATGATCTGGCGCGGGTCGGGCGCGATCGCGTGGCGCGGCTGTTTCGCGGTCGTGCGGCGAACCACCGTCGCCTGCCGCTGCGTCTGGGACTGCATACACGGCTGGTGATCGTCATGACGCTGGGCCTGTATCTCGGCGGCGCGCTGGTATTGCTGTTGTCCCAAGTGACGCCTTACGCCAACCACTTTTTCGGGATCGGCGTGACGGCTCACACAGAGCAACGGCCGCTGTTGGATGCCCGTCACCTGGGCGAGATGGCGGCCGACGCCAGCTTCATGTCGGCCACCGCGCGCACGGCGGGCTTCAACATGATGCCCATGAGCGAAATCCAGCCGGCCGGCCGGGTGACGCTCATGGCGCTGATGTTCATCGGCGCCTCGCCGGGCGGCACGGGCGGGGGCATCAAAACGACCACGCTGTTGCTGCTGGTGCTGGGCGTGGCGGCCGTGGTGCGCCAGCGACAGGAAACCGAAGTTTTCGACCGGGCCATTGCCGACGAACTGCTGCGCCGCGCGGCGACGTTGACGGTCTGTTTCGTCGCCATGCTTTTCATCGCCACGCTGCTGCTGTCATTCAGCGAGCCCTTTCCCTTCGGTATGATTCTTTTCGAAGTGATCAGCGCCGCGAGCACGACCGGTCTTTCGCTGGGCATCACCTCGGAGTTGACCGTCTTCGGCAAGCTGGTGATCATCGCGACGATGTTTCTCGGGCGTGTGGGTCCGCTGGCGCTGCTGGCCGCTCTGTTCTTCCGGCAGGAGCCGCGTGCCGGGTACGCGCTGGCTCACGAGCAAGTGATGATCGGCTGAACGATCGGCCGCGAGGCGAGAGGGCCACGACATGGGTGCGGGTACGCAGCGGTTCGTGATCATCGGCCTGGGGCGCTTCGGTCAGAGGCTGGCCATCGGTCTGGCGCAAGCGGGCCAGGAGGTGATCGCCATCGACACCGATCGCACGCTGATCGAGCAGATTCGCGACAAGGTCGATCTGGCCGTCGCTCTCGATGCGACCGACGAGCAGGCGCTGGCCGGACACGGCGTGGACCAGGCCGACGTCGCCGTGGTCAGCATGGGCGACAGTTTCGAGGCCAACGTGCTGGTCACGCGCCTGTGCAAGGATCTGGGCGTACGCCGGGTTTACAGCCGCGCGGTGTTGGCGATCCACGAGCGCGTGCTGCGGCGCGTCGGGGCCGACGATGTGATCAACCCGGAGCATGAATCGGCCGACCGCTGGATCAGCCGGCTGGTCACGCCGCAGTTTCTCAAGCAGTTTCCGCTGGAGGACGGCTACAGCATCGTCGAACTGGCCACGCCTGAGGACTGGGTCGGCCAGACGCTGGCCGAGCTTCGACCCAATCGCAAGTTTGGCGTGCATGTGCTGGCGATCAGGGTTCATGTCGAAGGGCGGACGATGCTTCAACTGCCCAGGTCCGACCAGCCTCTGGCCCCCGATGCGATGCTGCTGGTCATGGGGCATGTCGACGACCTGGCGCAACTGCCGCAACCGGATTGAAGGTCGAGCCCGGCACGGCGCCGATGAATCACGAAGGCGGAGGCTCCGACGTCGCGGGCCAGGTTGGGAGAGTGCATGAACATCGTCATCTGCGGGGCCGGCGACGTCGGCCGACATTGCGCGGAAGTCTTCGGCGGCCGTGGCGACAACGTCACGCTGGTCGACCTGCGTGCCGATCGCCTGGACGAATTGGAATCGGTGCTGGACGTGCGGACGCTGGTGGGCAACGGCACGCACGCCGACGCGCTGCTGGAAGCCGGGGCGGCACGGGCCGACCTCTATATCGCCGCCACCGACATCGACGAGATCAACCTGTTGTCGGGCTCGATCGCCAAAGGGGTGGGCGCGCGGCAATGCGTGGCTCGCGTACACCATCGGGCGTATTTCGAGGCCCGCGGCCTGGATTACGGCCGGCACCTGGGCATCGATCACCTGGTGTGCCCCGAGTTCTCGACGGCCGTGGCGATCGCCCAGGTCTTGCGCAGCCCCGGGGCTCTGGCGGTCGAACGCTTTGCCCAGGGGCGCATCGAGTTCGCCCAGCTTCCCGTGGCTGAGCAGGCTCCAGCGGTGGGTCGAAGCCTGGCGGACATGAAGCTTCCCGCGGCCACGCGGGTGGCGGCCGTGGAACGTGGGGGCGAGGCGTTCATTCCCGACGCCGCCACGGTGATTCGCAGTCGCGACGTGGTGTCGCTGATCGGTGACGTCGAGAAGTTCGAGACCGCCCGCGGCGTGTTTCAAGGCGGCAGCGCGCCGCGGCGCAGCGTGGTGATTTCCGGAGGCACGGCCATGGGGGTGTGGCTGGCGCGGGCGCTGCGCGGGCGCAGTTTTTCCGTGCGGCTTTTCGAAGGCGATCCGCAGCGCTGCCGCGAGCTGGCTGACAAGCTCGAATGGGTGACCGTGCTCCAGGGCGATGCGACCGATGACGCGATGCTGGAGGAGGAGCGCATCGACAAGGCGGATGTGCTGGTCGCGGTGTCCGACGATGATGAACACAACATTCTCGCCGCCGCGCGTGCCAAGAGCCTGGGCGTGCAGCGGACGGTGGCGGTGGTGAACCGCTCGGCCTACCTGCACCTGATCCGGCACATCGGCATCGATCACGCTTTCAGCCCGCGGGCGGTGGCGGCGGCGGAGATTCAGCGGCTGCTGGAGCCTGGACCCGTGCGTCGCCTGGCGTCGCTGGCCCAGGACGTGGCCCACGTGTATGAGGTGCAGATCGAGGCCGGCACGAAGGACGTCATCGGGCAACCGCTCGCGTCGCTGCGATTTCCGACGACCCTGATGATCGCCGCCATCCAGCGCGAGGGCGAAGTGCATGTGCCGGGCGCCTCGGACAGCATTCAGAACGGCGACAGCATCGTGGTGATCGGTCCGGGCGGCATCGAAAAAACACTGCGAAAGTTCTTCATCGGGCGCTAACAGCGCCTGGCTGGCCCGGCGCTATCGCCGGCGGCGGTCGACAAAGGAACCACGGTCTTGAACATCCGTCTTGTCATCCAGCAACTGGGGCTGCTGCTGCTGCTGCTTTGCCTGGCGCTGCTGGGGGTGACCGCGTGGGGGGCGATCGAGCATTTCACCAGCCAGCCGGCCGCGGGAACCTCCATCGAGCGTGAGTGGGTGGGGCTGGTGGCGGAATGGGTGACGGTGGGGGTGGGCCTGGCGCTGGGCGGGTCGATGTGGTGGTTCGCTCGGCCGCGCGATCGCCGACCGGCGGTCCTCGGTCGGCGGGAAGCGCTGCTGCTGGTCGCCCTGGGTTGGCTGCTGGGGGCGGCGGTGGCGGGCCTGCCGTATTTCCTCTGGGCCCATCTCGAGCGAACCGCCGGACCGAACCATCCGTTTCGATCATTCATGTCGTGCTATTTCGAGGCGATGAGCGGTCTGACCACCACCGGCGCGACCGTGCTCAGCGATATCCGCGCGGTGCCGTTCGGCCTGCTGCTGTGGCGGGCCACGACCCACTGGCTGGGCGGACTGGGCATCGTCGTGCTCTTCGTCGCCGTGCTGCCAAGCCTCGGGGTCGGCGGCAAGAAGCTCTACCAGATCGAGGCGCCTGGCCCCGCGGCCCAGGGCGTGCGCCCGCGCATCCGGGAGACGGCCCGCGTGCTGTGGCTGATCTACCTCGGTTTGACGGCGGCCCAGATCGTGCTGCTGTACCTGGCCGGGATGAACCTGGGCGACGCGGTGTGTCACACATTCGCCACGCTGGCCACCGGGGGCTTTTCGACGCGCGACGCCAGCATCGGCTACTACAACTCTCCACTCATCAACTGGATCATCATCGCCTTCATGCTGCTGGCCGGGGCGAATTTCGGCCTCTATTACCAACTGCTGCGGCGGCGCTTTCGCGCGGTCTGGACCGATCCCGAGCTGCGTCTTTACCTGGCCATCGTGTTCGTGGGGTGCCTGATCGTCTGCGGCGCGCTGGTGGAGGAGCGGCTGGTCAGCACGACCGGCGACGATGTGGAGCCGTCGATCGCCGCGGCGATCCGCCACGGCGTCTTTCAGGTCGTCTCCATCCAGACCACCACCGGCTTCTGCACGGCTGACTTCGACCTGTGGGGGTTGGCGCCGCGGATGACGCTGCTGTTTCTGATGTTCGTGGGCGCGTCGGCCGGCTCCACGGGCGGCGGGATCAAGATCATCCGCGTGCTGATCGCCTTCAAGGTCATCGTGGCCGAGGTCGAACGCGTGTTCCGCCCCAACGTCGTGCGGACGGTGAAGGTCGGCCGCCAGCCCGTGGACCCCGAGCTGCGCCTGGGCACGATGGTCTACGTCCTTGCGTTGCTGCTGGTTTTCGCCGTCGGGACGGTCGCCCTGATGCTCATCGAGGCGGACAAGGGCATCGACGTGGTCACGGCCCTGAGCGCCAGCGCCGCCACGCTCAACAACATCGGCCCGGGCTTGAACCTCGTCGGGGCGATGCGCAACTACGGCTGGTTCTCCGAACCGAGTCTGGCGGTCATGAGCCTGTTGATGGTCCTGGGCCGGCTGGAGTTGTACGCGGTCATCGTGATGTTCGTACCGCGATTCTGGAAGAGCGAGTGAGGCGGGGGCGGCGGCCAGCGCCGGCGCGCGGCGAGGCGGATGCCTGCATGCCGCTTGACGTGTCCGGGGCGAGGCTCAACAATCTGCCGGGCCCGTGTCCCGTATAGTTCGTACGTGCCAGTCCCCGGAGCCTCTGATCCATGGCCATTGCCGAACAGGACATCATCAACGTCGACCAGCCGCCCATCACCCGGTTGGAGGCGATGTATCTGCCCGAGGTGTTCAAGGGGCTGGGCACGACGTTCAAGCGCCTGGCGGGTTCGATCGGCCGGGGCAAGGCCAACAAGACGATGTGCTATCCCGAGGAACGTCGCGAGGATCTGCCCATCGAAAAGGGCGGCCTTCACCGGGCCAACTTCCGCGGCGTGCATCGTCTCAACCGCGACGAGGAGGGGCGCGTCCGCTGCGTCGCCTGTTTCATGTGCTCGACGGCCTGCCCGGCCCACTGTATCCACATCGAAGCTGGCGAAGCGCCGTGGGACGACCGCGAGAAGTATCCAATCAAGTTTGACCTCGATGAGCTGCGCTGCATCTTCTGCGGCATGTGCGAGGAAGCCTGTCCGGTCGACGCCATCGAACTGACGCACACCTACGACGTGGTGGGTCTGTCGCGCCAGGAGATGATCTTCGACAAGCAGAAGCTGCTGGCCGTTTACGATCAGACGGTCGACGCCAAACCGATGTGACGCCTTGCTTTGGAGCCAGTGACGACCTCGCGGCCAAGCGCGTGGTCCCTTGACGCTGATGCGCGGGCCAAGTAACGTCGCCGCATTGAACCGCACCCACCTTGAGTTCTGGCCGCCCGGATGAGGCCGGCTGCAACTGGGGAGCCTCCCATGTTTCCATCAGGACGAGCGGTTGGCGTCGTGCTGACCCTGGCGTTGACGTTGGTCGTCTGGGCTCTCACGCCTTGTGCGACGTTCACGGCGCGAGCCCAGGAGGTGCCGTTCGTCGGCATCATCGTGGAGGACGACGTGAGCGTCCGGGCTGGCCAGGGACGCGAGTATTACGTCGTCGGTACCGTCGAGACGGGCACGCTGGTGGACGTGCAGGAGGTGGTGTACGGCTGGTACAAGATCAGCCCGCCCCCCGGTGTGCACAGCTACGTGTCCAAGGGCTTCGTGCGGGCTCGCGGCGACGGGACCACGGGCGTGGTCAGCGGCGACAACGCATGGGTGAAGGCGGCCGGCGTGGACCGCGCGCCGCACCTGAGCTACCAGAAGCAGCTTCTGCTCACCGACGGCCAGACCGTCGGGATTGTGGGTGAAAAGGATGACTTCTATCTGATTGTGCCGCCGCCCGGCGCCTACGTGTTCGTGTCGCCCACGGCTCTGCGCCGGGCGACCCCGGACGAGATCGCCGCGGCCCGCGAGGTGGGGCAGGCCCCTGCGCTCGAAGCGGCCGCCGCGTCGAGCGCCACAGCGGCAACGGCCGACGCGAATGCGGACGCCTGGGCCCTTGAGGAAAGCCCAGCCGCAGCCCCCACGTCCGTTTCCGCCGACGAGCCCAGCGCCGTTGCGCCGGTGGCCGCCCAGACACCGACGCCGCCGACCGCGGTTGACCAATCCCCGGCGGCGGAAGCGCCAGCCGCCGAGTCACCAACGGTTGAGCCCGAGCTGGTCGCCGACGCCGCGCAAGTCGCCGATGAAGCACCCGACGCGACGCCCGTCGATGCTGTCGCGCAGCAGGAAGCCGCCGCGCCTGTCGTCGAGACGCCGGCCGTCGAGTCGCTGCGGTCCGATGCCGTCTCAGAGGCCCCGGCCCAGCCGGCCGACGGAACCGAGCCGATGGTGTGGCCGACGGTCTTTTCGCCTTCCATGAAGGCCGCCGAGGCCGCCTACCAGGCTGTGTTCGACCAGCCCGTCGAACAGCAGCCGCTGGATCAACTGATCGCCAACTACCAGGCGGTGGTCGCCGATGCCGCCGCGCCGCGCCCCGATCGGCAGATCGCCACCGCCCGCATCAGCCAGCTTCGCCGCAACGAGCGGCTAGCGGACACCTTGCGGCGGCTGGATGAAATGCAGGGCCAGCTTGCCGTGCGTTCAACTGATGAAGTGCTTGCGGGTTTCCGCGAGCGTCAGGCCCGCGCGGCGGCCGAGCCCAGGCCCTATGACGCCGTCGGACGCCTGCTGGCCAGCGGGGTCTACGACGGCGTGAACCTCCCGCGGCTGTACCGGGTCGTGGACCCCGCGACGTCGCGCACCATCGCCTATCTGGAGCCGGCCGCATCCCCGCAGACCAAGGCGTATCTGGGCGAGGTCATCGGCGTGGTCGGCCCCATGCGGTTCGACCCCGGATTGCGACTGAAGCTCATCGAGCCCGATCGCATCGATCTGCTGGAGCACGTGTCCGAATAACCATGTCGCGGGCGGGGCCGGCACGCCGGTCCATGCCTCTTCCCGCGTTCTTCCAGTCTCGAACGTCCTTCGACGGCTTAAGCGACGGCCGATCCCGGGCCGGGCGGTCGCCGCGCGCCGACGGTACCGACGGCCGCATCGGCGCAACCGGCAGTCTCCACCAGTCCCTTGAGCATCTGAACGTCCGGCCGATGGAGCGCCGCACGCCGTTGGCCGATGCGAGTGCGGGAGGCACGATCCGCGGCCGCATGGCGGCCGGTCGCGTTTCCGAGCACGGTCGGCCCATCCATGGCCGAAGATACGAACCTCGCATGGGGCCTGTGCCCGGGCGCGTCCCGGGCCTTCCAAGGAGTGGTGTTGTGAAGCGAGACCCCGCTGATGTCCGCATCGGTCAGATCCTGGTCGACAAAGGCGTGCTCTCCGAGCAGCAGGTCTTCGAGATCCTGCAGGCGCAGAAGAAGTCGTCCCTGCCCTTCGGCGTTCTGGCTGAGCGCATGTTCGAGGTGACCGTCGAAAGCATCGAAGAGGCCTGGGTGGAGCAGTACATCCGTGTGGCCGGCACCGTCGATCTCGACGATCTGCGGATCGACGCCGACGCTCTGAAGATCATCAACCGCCGCCAGGCATGGCAGTTCGAGATTCTGCCGGTGCACTTCGAGCCTTCGGGTGAACTGCTCATGGCCGCGTCACGCCAGCGCCTGGCGCGGGCGGTCACCTTCGCCGCCCACCGGCTCAAGCCGGCGGTCTACTTTCGCGTCGCCGAGTCTGACCGTCTGCGGGCGTTTCTTCAGCAGTACTATCCCATGCCCCAGGTGAGCCAGGCCATCATCGAACGCGCGAGAGAGATGGCCCATGAAAGGCCGACGTTCGAGCCGCGCGGCAAAGGCGACGCCGCCTGACACGTACGTCAGCCCTCGGCCGCGATGGTGTCGATCGCCCCGGTCGACCAAAAGGTCTGGAGAATCAGCGCTGCGGCGATCGCGTCGCGGCGCTGTTTTTTCTGGTCGTGGGTCAGGCCGCTGCGCGCCAGGCGCCCATCTGCTTCGTCGCTGGTCAGCCGTTCATCGACCAGCAGCACCGGCAGGCCGCTGGCCTTGTGCAGGGCGACAGCCAGCTGACGCGCCGATTTCGCCGACCCGCCCTCCGAATCGTCCATGTTCAGCGGCAGGCCCAGCACCAGCGCGTCCGGCCCTTCGGCCGCGATGGCCCGCTCGATGGCCGCCCGCCGCGCCTCATCACTGCGGGTCTCCACCACGCGCAGCGGCGTGGCGATGCGCAGCTCGTCATCGCCGACCGCCAGGCCGGTACGACGCCGTCCAGAATCAATGGCCAGGTAACGCATCACCAGTCGCGTCCGCCCGCTCCGCCCAAGGAGGTGGAACCGGGCTCGCCGCTACACGAGGTTTTCGCCGAACTTTTCGCCCACAAGCTGGTGCATCTGCTTGATGTCCTGGGCCTTGTCGGCATGGCAGACGAGCGTGGCGTCGGGCGTGTGGATGATCAGCAGGTTCTCGCAGCCGATGGTCGTGATCAGATGGTCAGGTTCGCTGCTGGTGACCAGGCTGTTGCGCGTGTCCAGCAGCACATGCCGGCCGGCCGCGATGGCGTTGCCGTGCTCGTCGGTCTCGCACGTTTCGGCGAAGGCCGGCCACGAACCCACGTCCAGCCAGGTCAACGGCATGGGCACGGCTGCGACGCGCACCTGCGCGTCCTTCGAGGCCGGCTCCATGATCGCGTAGTCGACGCTCACCTTCTTCAGCTTCGGATAAAGCTTCTTGAGCACCTTGTCCTGTTGATCCATGCCCCAGGCCGCGGCGATGGTCTGGATCTGCTCGTGGTTTTCCGGGACGAAACGCCGCAGGCAGTCCAGGAACGTCGCCGCCCGCCAGACGAACATGCCGCTGTTCCACAGGTACTTCTCGCGTCCGGCCTCGATGTAGCGCCGGGCCGTGGCCTCGTCGGGCTTCTCGCGGAACTCGTCCACCACACGGGCCTCGCCCTCGATCGTCGCGCCCAGCTCGAGGTAACCGAATCCCGTGGCCGCATGGGTCGGCGCGATGCCGAAGGTCACCAGCGTGTCGGGGTGATGGGCCGCCAGGTCGAACCCGGCCTGTACAATCTGGCGGAAGCGCTCGTAAGGTTCAATGATGTGGTCGGCGGTGAAGACGGCCATGACGGCGTCCGGATCATGGCGGGCGATCACCGCTGCTCCGAAGGCCACCGCGTTGAGCGTGTCCCGCCCCGTCGGCTCGGCCAGGTAGTGCGCGGCGTCGAATCGCGGCAGCACCTTCTGAATCGCCTGCTGATGCACCGCTCCCGCACAGATGTACTGACGCTGCGGGTCCACCAGGCCGTGCAGGCGATCCACGGCCAGTTCCAGCAGGCACTTGCCGTGGATGAACGGGATCAACTGCTTGGGCTGCTCTTTGCGGCTCATCGGCCAGAGGCGCGTCCCCGAGCCGCCGGCCATAATCATGGCGTAACGCATGGCGATCCTTCTACCATCACTTCTTGTCCCTGGGGCGACCGCCGCAATGGTAACACTCATAGGCTATCGGCGGAGTCTTGCGTCGACGCGGGGGCGGGGGTCGTGAGTCGCCATCCCGATCTGCACCGTGCGGGCGGCCCGTCTACAATACGATTGACCCATGGCCAAAAAACTCCCCAAACAACTCGCGCTGCTCGATGAAGACCTGTGCACCGGCTGCGAAGCCTGTGTGTCGGTATGCCCGGTCGATTGCATCGACACTGTGCCCGGGCCGGCCCACGCCAGCGTGATGCAGATCTGCTCGATCGACCTGCCGCGGTGCATCGGGTGTACGTTGTGCGCCCAGGTCTGTCCCTGGGACGTGATCTCGATGGTGCCCAGCGCGGCCATGATGCGCGATCCGCGTGTGGCCGGCCAGTACGAGCCGGCCGCGGCGGCCAGTTGACGCCGCCGGGGCTGCGGTGGCCGCGCCCATCGGCGCAAGTCGCGGAAGCCCAGGAAAGGAAAATGACGCGATGAACGAGAAACTCCGCAAGAAGATCGTGGCCGAGCTGAGCAAGAGCTACAACATGGAGGTCGAGACCGTCTGCAACTACCTGGCCAACAGCGTCTGGCTCGACGGCATCCGCGCCAAGCACATCAAGGACAGCCTGGCCGCCGAGGTCAACGAGGAGCTGCTGCACGCCCAGCGTCTGGTCAACCGGATCAAGGTGCTCGACGGCCGACCGCTCGGCTCGCAGGAGCTGAAGATGAGCCAGTCGTTCCTCCAGCCGCCCAAGGACGCGATCGACGTCGTCAGCGTCATCAAGGGTGTGATCGAGGCCGAGGAAGGCGCCATCGCCCAGTACCAGAAGCTCATCGAGCTGACCGACGGTGAGGACTATGTGACTCAGGATCTGTGCGTCGAGCTCCAGGGTGATGAGCAGGAGCACCGCCGGCTTTTTAAAGGCTACCTGGCCGAGGCCAGCATCAAGGGCTGATCGTCCACCCCGCCGCGGCCACGATGTGAACGCCGTCGCGGCGGCTATGCTGGCGCAACGCCTCGAACCGGGGCGTAAGCCTTCCCGCCAACGGACGCCGCCGTGCGAAGCATCAAGGCCCAGTATTTCATCAGCTATGCTGTCCTCGGCTGTCTGACGCCGTATGTGTCGGTTTATCTCCAGCAGACGCGTGGCCTGAGCCTGTCGCAGGTCGGCTATGTGCTGGCGGCGGCCAACTTCGCGCCCTTCATTGGCCCGCTGGTGATGACCTTCCTGGCCGATGCCCGCATCGCCTCACGCCGTCTCATGGGTTTGAGTTACATCGTCGCGGCCGCCATGCTCGGGGCGGTTGTCGGCGTCGAGGGCTTCGCGCTCACGCTGGTTTCATACGGCCTGTTCCAGTTCGCCTTCGAACCCATCATGCCGCTGCAGGACGGCCTGAACTTCGCTGTCCAGGCTCAGCGTCGCCGGCGGAACCTCTTGCCGGTCCCGTTCCACATCATTCGCGTGTGGGGCACGGTCGGCTTCATCGTGCCCAGCCTGGTGCTCTGGGGACTGCTGCGCGCCAGTGACAACAACCACTGGATCATCATCACCGCCATCGTCTTCGCCTTCGCCGGGGCGGTGAACAGCCTGCGGCTACCCGCGCCCCCGCGTGAGACGATCGCCGGCCCCGACGCGCCGCCTCGTCCGGCCGCCAGCGCCATGCCCACCCTCGCCGCTCTGCGCGCCTGCATGGAGCCTCACCTGGCGATCTTCTGTCTCGGCATGCTCCTGCTGCTGGCGTCAACGGCCGCGTATTACGGCTTCTATCCGATATACCTGGAGAGCACGATCGGCATCGAGCGCCCGTGGCTGGGACTGGTCGCCGCGGTGGGCGTGGTGGTCGAGGTGCCGTTCATGCTCGGCTTCGGCCGGCTGGTGCGATGGCTGGGGCTGCGCCGGCTCATGCTGCTGGGCGTGGCGGGATTGATCGTGCGCGTCGCGCTTCTTTCCCTGTGGGTGCACCCAGCCGTCGCGATCGGCACGCAGGCGTTTCACGGCCTGCATGTGCTGGCGATACATGTGGTGCCGATCGTCTACCTCAACGACCACGCCGACGATCACTACCGCAGCTCGATGCAGGGCCTCTTCCGCATGGCTGTCGTCGGCACGGGCCGTGTGGTCGGCAGCGTGATGGGCGGATGGATCGCCGAGGTGGACGTGCGCTGGGTTTTCGTCGCCTCAGCGGTGATGTCACTGCTGGCCGGAGCCCTGTTTCACTTCGCCTTTGAGAACGGCCGTGGACGCAGGTCGATCGGCCAGCCTCCCGCATCGGATGCCGGCGCGCCCTGAATCGGTCGTCGGATCGGGCGGTGGCGCAGGCTTCGGCCGCTCAACCGGTGACGACCCGGATCAGCCCGAACAGCGTGAGCACCACGCCATTGAACAGCATCAACAGGGCCACATAACCCACGCCCCGCCGCACATCGGCCGAGGCCCTCTGCAGCGGACGATTGACGGCCACGCATACGCGATACAGGCGATTCTGCCACAGCAGCCACCGCGCGGTGCCGGCCGGAGCCAATGGCGGCGCATCGCCCAGGGCCGCGGCCGCTTCGGCGAAGCCCGGCTGGGGCTGTGCGTCGGCGGCGTGCGTCGTGTGCGCGACGGGCACGGCGGCCACGTTGGCCGCATCCGCATCCGTGTCCCCTGTTGTCGCCGCAGTTTCCAGCTCGAAGGCGGCTTCCTCGGGTTGTTCGTCCAGCTCGCGGCCTATGGCGGCGGCGGTTGCCGACGCCTCGTCATCATCCGCCCCGGACTCGAAGCCGGCGGTCAACCCGTCCGCATCGCCCATCACAGCCGCTGCCTGAGTCGGGGGAATCTGCTCATCGCCAAGCACATCGGTTGGCGTCTCGAACACGTCGTCGACGGCCTCGTCAGCGCCGCTGGCCAGCAGTTCGTCGATCTGGTGGATGACTTCCCGGGTGGCCGCGTCATCATCGCCATCAGCGGTTGCCGCAGCGGCCATTTCCCGCGGACTGGCGGGCCCGGGCGGTGTGGCGGTGAAACCGGCGGATGAGTCGGCCGTCGCGCCTTCGTCCACGTCAGCCAGTTCCTCGGATGCTGGCGCGGAGGCATCGGTCTGCAGGCTGCGGGCTTCCCGCAGCAGAGCGGTAAGTTGATCGTTGAGCCGATCGACCGGCCCATCGTTTTCGCCCGGTTTCGGCGCCGCGTCGGCGTGCGGCACGGCCGCCTCGGCCGCCGGGTTGCAATCCGGCTGCTCGATGGGCGAGGACGAGTCCATCGGCCGGGGTCGCCCCTTCAAGGCGCCGGCTCCGGTCATCAGGCCGGGTTCGGTCTGTTCGATCGCGTTGAGCAGGGCGTCAAGCTGCTGGCCTACGTCCAGCCGCTGCTCGGCCTCGGGCGACTCGGGTTGTGTCCTGTAATCAGGCACCAGGCCAGGATCCGGATGAAGGTTCGCCAGACGGCGTTGAAAATCGCGTCAGGTCCGGTCAGCGCCACGGCGGCTGGCTGTTGAGTCGGCCGCTGGCGGCGGCGCGGGCCCCATGCCATGATGTCTGAACGTCCGTGCTGTAACGGTCTTATCGACGTGATCCCCACGGAACTCAAGGCTGGCCGGCCGCCCGCAGGCCGCGCTTTGACCGCCGTGGGGCACACTGCCCGACGTGCTCGACGCCCATGACGCTCAAACGATTCTACTGCCCTGGCCTTCCCGTGGAGCCGTCCGACATGTTTTTATCGGACGACAATCCGGCCGACGACCTGGTCGAGCTGGACGCCGCTCAGGCCCGGCATGCTCGACGCGTTCTGCGGCTTACGGATGGCGAACAGGTTGAGGTGTTCGATGGCCACGGCGGCGTCGGCTGCGGCATCCTCACCGGCGGCCCGTCAACGACAAGGGTGCGGCTTGAAAGGATATGGCGTGAGCCGCCGTCCCGGCCGCGCATCGAGCTGGCAGTCGCTTTTCCAAAGGGCGGTCGCGTAGACGACTTGGTCGCGCAGCTCAGCCAGCTTGGCGCCGATGCCCTGATTCCGTTGTGCACGCGGCGATCGGTTGTTCGGCCGCGCGACGCCAAGCTCAGCCGCCTCGCCCAGCAGGCGATCGAGCACGCCCGCCAGTGCCGTCGCGCCCATCTGCTGGAAATCGAACCGGTCGCCGACCTGGACGATGTGCTCGCACGACCATGCGACCTGCTGCTCGTCGCCGATCCGCAAGGCCAGGCCATGGCCGATCTCGCAGGCCGGCTTGCGGCGGCGGCGGTCGTGCGCGTGCTCATCGGCCCCGAAGGCGGGTGGAGCGACGAGGAACTGGAACGGGTCCGCCGCCGTGCCGCCGTGCCCTGGCGCTTCGGGCCGCATGTGATGCGCATCGAAACTGCCGCCGCGGCCGCCGCGGCCATCCTGCGCCAGAGCTGCTGAACCGCTTCACCCGGTCCGGCCGCCTCCGGCCGGCTCGCGGAACATGCGAGTCCGTCTACAATGCCTCGTCCGCGGCCGACCCGCGGCCAGCGCAGTGGAAGGACGGCATCGCATGACCCAGCACGATCACGCTCGACCCGCCGCGGCGCCGCACGCGCCGCACGCTGAGTCGGCCGGGGGTTCCACCCGGCCCATGAGCGGACGACCCAGCCACGAGCCCGAGGCGCCGGACCTGCGCGAGAAGGGCGGTCCCAAAGACGGTCAGCCCCAGTTTCTTGACCGCCGCCTGTTCATGCAGTTTCTCGCCTTCACCGGCTGCGAGGACACGGCTGCGCTGATTGGCGGCTTGGACACGGCGGGCATCGATGGTGTGCTGTATGAAGACGTCAACGATCCGCGCGGGGTGGCCCTGCTGACCTGGACCGAAGACCCCGCTTTCTTCATCCGGACCGTGCGCCCGATGCTCAAGACCGGGCCCTTCGCCGCGTTGTGGCTGCGTGAGGAATTCATCATGCTCGGCCGCACCTATTCCATCGGCTACGAGCCCGACCTCGAGGACTGGCTCATCGAGCACCCCAAGCGCGTGGCGACCGACGCCGACTGGCCGTGGGTCGTGTGGTATCCGCTTCGACGCAAGGGCGGCTTCGAGCAGCTTGACGTGCGTGAGCAGCGGTCGATCCTCGGCGAGCACGGGCGCATCGGCCGGGCATTCGGGGCGGCCGACCTGGCCCGCGATATCCGACTGGCGAGCTTCGGGCTCGACCGCCACGACAACGACTTCGTCATCGGGCTCATCGGCCGCGAACTGTTGCCGCTGTCCGCCATTGTGCAGGCCATGCGCAAAACCACGCAGACTTCGCAGTACCTGGAAAAACTCGGGCCGTTCTTCGTCGGCCACAAAGTGTGGCAGAAGCGCACCGTTTAGCCGTCCGCCGCGGCCGCGCCAGCCTCCGCGCATCATCGAATCGGGAAGCAGTGTGATGACCCAGGGTGTTCTCGCCGACCGTTACCACAGAGCCGCCGAGCAGCTCGAAGCCGCCGATCAGACGCACGTGCTGGGGTTCTATGAAGAACTGGACCCGACGCGGCGCGAGCGGCTTCTCGAACAGATCGAAAGTGTCGACTGGGCCGAGCTTGGCGGCCTGATTGAACGTTATGTCATCAGCAAGCCGAGGCTTGATCTGCCCGCGACGATCGAACCGGCTCCCTGGTATCCCCACGCGCCGACGGGCGAACTCGAAGCGAAATACGCCGAGGCCCGCGCCCTGGGTGAAAAGCTGCTGCGCGACGGCAAGGTCGCGGCCTTCACTGTGGCTGGTGGACAGGGCACGCGCCTGGGCTGGGACGGGCCCAAAGGCACGTTTCCCGCCACGCCCATTCGCCAGGCGCCTCTCTTTCAGGTCTTCGCCGAGTTCATCGTCAAGGCCCAGCGCAAATACGGCTCGACCATTCCCTGGTACATCATGACCAGCCCGGTCAACGATGCGCCGACGCGGGCATTTCTGGCGCAGCGCGGGTATTTCGGCTTGAATCCGAAGCATGTGATGATCTTCCCCCAGGCGATGATGCCCGCCATGGACCTGCGGACCGGCAAGGTGCTGCTGGCCGAGCCTGACGGCATCGCGCTGTCGCCCAACGGCCACGGCGGATCGCTCAAGGCCCTTTGGACCAGCGGCGCCATCACCGACATGAGCAAACGCGGGATCGAACAGATCAGCTATGTGCAGGTCGACAACCCGAATGTCAAAGTCGTAGACCCGCTGTTCATCGGCCTGCACGCCCTCGACGGCGCGCAGATGTCCTCCAAGATGCTGCCCAAGGCGTACCCCACCGAAAAACTGGGCAACTTCTGCGTGGTCAACGGCAAGCTGACGGTGATCGAGTATTCCGACCTGCCCGACGAACTGGCCGAGCAGCGCCTGCCTAGCGGTGAACTGCGCTTCCGGGCCGGATCGATCGCGATTCACGTGATGTCCACGGCGTTCGTCGAGGACTTGAACACGCGGCCCGGCGGGTTCGCCCTGCCCTGGCATCGCGCCGAGAAGAAGGTCGCCTGCGTCGATCTCGCCACGGGCACCGTCGTCGAGCCCGCGGCGCCCAATGCCGTCAAGCTCGAGACGTTCGTGTTCGATGCCCTGCCGCTGTGTGAAACGTCGATCGTGTATGAAACCGACCGCGTGGAGGAGTTCGCGCCGATCAAAAACGCCGAGGGCGTGGACTCGCTGCAAACCAGTCGCGCCCTTCAGATCGAGCGGGCCGCCCGCTGGCTGGAGCGGGCCGGCGTCAAGGTCGCCCGCGACGGCGAGGGCCGGGTGATGGCGACGATCGAGCTTGCCCACCTGACGGCGATCGAACCGGCCGACCTGGGCGATGCCGAACTGCCCGCGGAAGTGAAACGCGGCGCGTCCTTGTTGCTGTAAGCCAAGATGATACGCCCGGGCATGTCGATGAGCTGTCGCTTCGCTCCGCCGTGACGCGGAGCTTTTCCAGGCGGTCGCAGTGTCCGTGGTCGCGGGGTGCTTGGGACGCCCACGCTGGCGATCGACACGTAGTTGGCTACGCTCGTAGGCGTCATGCCTACAGCTTCCACTTCGCCGCGTCGCCCCAACATCCTGTTCCTGATGACCGACCAGATGCAGGGCCGCGTCTTTGAGCCCGGGCACCCGTGCCTCACGCCGAACCTCGACCGGCTCATCGCCCGCGGTCTGCGCGTGACGCGGGCCTACACACCCAACGCCATCTGTTCGCCGGCCCGCGCGAGTCTGATGACCGGCCTGCTGCCGCACAACCACGGCGTGCTCACCTGCACGCACACCGCGGCCGCCGACCAGGCATGCTTGAGGACCGAGCATCCGCACTGGGCTCAGCGCCTGGTCGAGGTCGGCTACCGCACCGGCTACTTCGGCAAGTGGCATGTCGAACGCAGCGGCCGCCTCGAAGATTTTGGCTGGCGTGACCACTGCGAGCAGTGGTCGCCGGCCTATAAGGCGTGGATGGCCGAGCGCGGCATCGACTATGGCCACGGCACGATGTCGCCGCGATTCGACCTTGTGAATGACGGCTACAAGCCCGGGCTGCTGTACGGCGCGACGGACCGCCCCGTGGGCAGTCGGGCCATGGGCATCCTCTGCCAGATGACGGGGCAGTGGCTGGCCGAGGCGATGGCCGGTGATGGGCCGTGGTGCGCGATGGTGAGCCTGCCTGAGCCGCATGACCCGTTCGTGTGCGGCCGCGAAGCCTATGAGCGATACGATGTGCAGGCCATCGAGCTGCCCGCGAATTACGCCGATGACCTGGCGGACAAGCCCGGCATTTATCGCCGTGCCGCCCGCATCTTCGCCAAGATGACCGATCGCCAGAAGCGCGAGGCGATGGCCTGCTACTGGGCGAGCATCACCGAGATCGACGAACAGTTCGGCCGACTCATCGCCCAGGTCGACGCCGCCGGCCAGATCGACAACACGATCGTCATCGTCACCAGCGATCACGGCGAGGATCTGGGGGCACATGGCCTGTACATGAAGAACATCGGCGCGTTCGAGGAGACGTACCACATCCCGCTGGTGGTCGCGGGTCCGGGCATCCCGCGAGGCGCGACGACGGCCGCCCGCGTCGGCCTGCACGATCTGTGTCCCACGCTCTGCGAACTGGCCGGGGCCGCGGCGATCCACAACAGTGACAGTCGCGGCGCCGCGGCCGTCCTGCGTGATCCGGCCGCGCACGAGGCCGACTGGCGGACCGGTTTTGCCGAATACGACGGCACGCGCCATGCCCTGGGCCAGCGGGTGGTCTGGGACGGCCCGTGGAAGCTGGTCCACAATCGCTTCGACGAGGATGAGCTCTACAACCTCGACGAGGATCCGCAGGAACTGCGCAACCTTGCCGCGCCCCCGCATGGCGATGATCCGGCATACGCGGCTCAACACCGGCGAATGATGAAGCTTGCGTGGCAGTACCTGCGTCAGACCGGCGATTCGGTCCTTCTGTGGTCCGGATACCCGATTCTGCGGACGGCGATCATCGGGCCCGAGGCGTAAGCCGCGCGGGCGGCCGACGACGCCACCGTATTTTGCCCAGATTCACACAGCCGCGGCCGGTTTGTCCCGGTGTGGTCAGAGCTGCGGATTTTTTACCCCCGGGAATCGGGAAAACCCTTGATCCAAACCCCGCGCGCCGGTACGTTTGAGCAAGTCGTCGGTTTCATTCGAGACCGACCCGGATGGCGATTCGCCGCCCGATTTCCGGGCTGCCGCGCTACGAGATAACCGAGCCGATCCGCTTCCGACGGGCATGCCGCCCGCCGGCTCGGGTCACAGGGCCGTGCGGGGGAGTGGAGTGCTCCGCTGGCCGTGCATTCGGGTGTCACGAGGGCTGCGGCGGGCCCAATGACCAGGCCCTGTGCCGCGGGCGCGCCGACGCGCCGCATAGGGGACGGCGCGTGAGGCTTGCGGGCGCGACGAACGTCACCGCTACGCTGGGTGAGCGATACTTTGGCGGAGGGAAGGGCCCCGTGCTGCAACAGGCACCGGGCCTTTTTGCTGCGCGATGGGAATGACGAGGTTGCCGTGGGGCGGTGGGGGGCTGCGATCCGGGCCTGAAGGCCTCGGCGCGCAAATGCCCGGCGCGCGGTGAAAACCCGCGCCAATGCCGCGCACGAAACATCCATGCCCCCGATACCCGCGACCTGACATTGGGAACCTGAGAGTCCAGCCGCGTGCTCAGCCCACGCCCATCAGGTGCTCAAAGACAAGCTGGTCAAGCTTCTCGTAGGGTAGCGGGCGTTTGGCGAGCTTCGTGCGGTCGAGGTTCATCGCCAGCAGCGCCTTGGCGTTGGCCTTGGTGTATCGGCCGACGAGCTTCTGCACGGCCGGCCTATCGCGGTGGAAGCTCTTGAGCAGGCTCTGAATCTTGCGATTCCTGCCGTACGCCAGGGCTTTGGCCTCGAGAATCTTGTACGTGCGCATCGAGCCGGCCGCGAACGCCTTCACGTCGGCGTAGTCGGCCGTGCGGTACGCATGGCTGTCAAAATGCTTGGGGCCGGTGTATCCGTAGTCGGTCAGCAGCTTCACCAGAAAGAAGGCGTGCTTGTAGCTCTGGCTGCCGAAGCGCAGATCCTGATCGAAGCGGCCGGGCTCCTGGTCGTTGAGGTCGATGTGGAACAGCTTGCCGGCTTCGAGCGCCTCGGCCACGACCTGCGGGAAGTTCAGGCCAGCCATCTGCTCATGGGCGAACTCAGGATTGACGCCGACCATCTCCGGGTACCGGAGCGTGCTGATGAAACCCAGGTAGCTGCCGGTGACGGGGGCGAAGATGTGGCCGCGCGGCTCGTTGGGCTTGGCCTCGAGGGCGAACCGGTAGCCCCAGCCCATGGCCTTGTTGTGCTCGCAGAGGAAGTCGATCGCCTCGCGGAACCAGCGGATGGCCTGCATCGGATCGGTGCTGGCGTTGGTGTCCGTGCCCTCGCGGCCACCCCAGAAGACGTAGGTCTTGGCGCCGAACTCCGCGCCAAGGGCCATTGCCTTCATCGTTTTCTGGATCGCGTAGGCGCGGATCTCCGCGTCGTTGCTGGTGAAGGCGCCGTCCTTGAAGACCGGGTCGCCGAACAGGTTGGTCGTGGCCATCGGCACCTTCAGGCCGTGACGACGCAGCGCCTTCTTGAAATCACGCTTGATCTGATTCGCCTCGGCCTCGGTGGCGTCGATGGGGATCAGGTCGTTGTCGTGGAAGTTCACGCCATACACCCCGCCCACCTCGCCCAGCAGGTCGACGATCTGCACCGGGTCCAGCTTCTGCCGCGTCGGCTCGCCGAACGGGTCGCGGCCGGGGTTGCCCACGGTCCACAGGCCGAAGGTGAACTTGTCAGCGGGCGTGGGGGCATAGGGATCTTTGCGGGCCATCAGGTGAACTCCGTGCATGAGAGGCGATGTTCAGGGCTGCCGTCCCGGTCTTGCATACGAGTGCGGCAGTGATTTGACGGACAGGACGCGAGCGACCAGTTTTGCGTATTGGCCGGTCCTGTCAACTGCCCGCACGCGGCGCGGACGGCGGCTTTCGCCGGGGGATGCGGTTGTCCGTATAATTGCCGGCTTGTTTCCTGCGGCGCCGACAGGCCGTCGCCTTCGATTGGAGTGAACACGTGGCCTCCCAGGTCTGGCTTAACGGCAAGCTGGTGCCCGCCGAGCAGGCGGCCGTCAGCGTGTTCGATCACGGCGTGCTCTACGGCGACGGCGTGTTCGAAGGCATCCGCTTCTACAACAAGCGGATCTTCAAGATGTGCTCGCACCTGCAGCGCCTGGCCGACTCCGGTCGGGCCATCCGCCTTGACATGCCTTACAGCCCCGAAGCGCTGGCCGACGCCATGCGCCAGACCATCGACGTCAACGGTCTGATCAACGGCTACATCCGTCTGTGCGTGACGCGCGGCCGCGGGGCCTTGGGCCTGCATCCATTCAAGTGCGCCGAGCCCGCGGTCTTCGTCATCGCCGACAAGATCGAGCTCTACCCGCCGCAGCTTTACGAGCAGGGCATGGCGATCATCACCGCCTCGACCATGCGCAACCATCCGGCCGCGCTCAGCCCGCGCATCAAGAGCCTCAACTACCTCAACAACATCCTGGCCAAGATCGAAGCCATCGACGCCGGCGTGCTCGAAGCCGTCATGCTCAACCACCAGGGCAACGTGGCCGAATGCACCGGCGACAACATCTTCGTCGTCCGCCGCTTCAACCGGCAGGTGACGCTCGTGACCCCGCCGCTGCAGGCCGGCGGCCTCGAAGGCGTGACCATGAACGAGGTGATGGCCCTGGCGGAAAAGGCCGGCCTCGCCGTCCGCCGCGCCGACATGACCAAGTACGACCTCTACACCGCCGACGAGATGTTCCTCACCGGCACCGCCGCCGAGGTCATCCCCGTCACACGCATCGACGGTCGCACCATCGGTGACGGCAAGCCCGGCCCGACGACCCTTAAGCTCATCGCCGCGTTTCGTGAGCTGGTCAACAATCACTGCCCCGAGGACTGACCTGGGGACGCGGGGCCGCACACCTTCCGCGTCCTGGGCCCTGGTTCACCATGCCGCTGCCCGCCGCCACCAGCGACCTGGCTTTTCTCACCGCCGACCTGCCCGGCGTGGGGGGACGCCTCAAGCAGCGGGCCGAGGACTTCTTCGTCGATGAGCAGCCGCTGACCTTGCCGTGCGGCAGCGGGGAACACATCTGGCTGCATGTCGAGAAGTGCAACCAGGCGACTTTCGACGCCGCCCAACGCATCGCCAAGCTGTTTGGGGTCAAGCGATCGGCGGTCGGCTATGCGGGCCTCAAGGACAAGCGGGCCATCTGCCGCCAGGTCTTCAGCGTCTACCTGCCCGGGCCCGCCATTCCCCGCGTACCATGCGAGCGATTCCAGCACACGCCCATGACCCTGCTCTGGGCTGATCGGCACACACGCAAGCTGCGCCGCGGCCATCACGCGGGCAACCGCTTCGTCATTATGCTGCGCGATGTAGCAGCGGAGGCCCTGCCCACCATCGAGCAGGCGCTGGCGCAACTCGAATTACGCGGCGTGCCGAACTACGTGGGATCCCAGCGTTTCGGCTTCCGCCAGAACAACCACGTACTCGGCCGCCTCATGCTTGAGGGCAACTATCAGCATCTGCTGGACGTGATGCTGGGCCGACCCCATGAGGTTGAATCGCCGCTGATGAAGGAGCTGCGCGGCCTGTACGACGCCGGCCGCTATGGCCAGGCCCTCGAACGCTGGCCTCGACGTTCGCGCCACGATCGGCAGGCCCTCGACGCTTTGCGCCGGGGGTTGTCGCCGCGCGATGCGGTCCTGGCCATCGACCGTCAGCAGCGAAGTTTCTTCCTCAGCGCGCTGCAGAGCGCCGTGTTCAACCGTGTGCTGGATCGGCGGCTGCGCGACGGCACGTTCGACCGGCTGATCGACGGTGATCTGGCGTGGAAAGACGACAGCCGCGCCGTCTTCGCGGTGGATGGTCCGACCGCGGACCTGGAGAACGGGCCGGGCGGCCGCGTCCCGACGCTGGCGGTCAGTCCCAGCGGCCCGATGTGGGGGCTGCGGATGACAAGGCCCCAGGGGGCGGCGCTGGCCGGTGAACTGGAAGCGCTGGCCGATCTGGGCGTCAGTCCCCAGTCCTGGGAAGCGGGCGTCCACCGGCTGGCTCTGGAGGATGGCGGTCGGCAGCCACCCGAATCGGAGGGGGCGCGAAGGCCGCTGCGGGTGCCGCTGCGCCATGCGGACGTCCAGGCCGCCGAAGACGAGCGGGGGGCCCATATCCGCGTCGCGTTCGAACTGCCGCGCGGCAGCTTCGCGACGGTGGTGCTGCGCGAACTGATGAAGATCGAGGCGACCGAGGCCGAGGTACGCGGCGATGAGGTTTCGCCGGATTCAGACTCCGTGGACCTCGACTGAGGCCGCGGTCGCGGCGCCCGTTCCCGCGTGCTGCCAGAGGATGCGGCCGTCGGCCTCGAAGGCGAGACTGGCATCCTGCCAGGCCAGGGGTGCGGTCGAATCCACCAACGCGCGGGCCAGGCTCGTGGCGCACAGTCGCGCCAGGCCGACATAGGCCATCGTGGGCCGGGCGTTGACCTCGACGATGACGTCGCCGTTTGGGCTTTTCGCTGATTCGCTGGAACCGGCGCCCGCGGCCTCGCTGGAGTCGGCGAGGATCAGATCGACGCCGACGAATCCGTGCAGTCCGCCGATGCGCTCCAGGGCACGCTCCGCCAGGTCGAACGCGCGCGTCTGCGTCGGCTCCTCCACCGGCATGCGCCCGCCGTGATAGATCAGCCGGTCGGTCCACTCGATGCACTGTTCGCACGCCAGCAGCCGGCGGCGCTGCTGGCCATGCACAATGAACGACGTGTTGACGGATCGGCCGGGCTGGAACGGCTGGATGATCCAGTCGCGGCCGAAAGGCAGACCGGCCAGGTCGCTCTGCCGCCGCACCACGTAGATGTCCTCGTGGGCCGCGCCGCGGCGGCGCTTGACGATCATCGGCCTGTCGATCGTCGGTTTCTTGTCCAGCCTGCGCGTTTCGATGCTCGGCAGGCCGACTTCCGCCAGGGCACGCGACAGGGCGAGCTTGTCGGCACACAGGGCCACCGCGTCCGGCTTGGACCCCAGCCGCCGGGCACCCGCGGCCGTGAGCTTGGCCGACCACGCCTCGAGCACCCCCTCGGACTCGGGCGCGATGACCAGGGCCCAGTCGGCCTCGGCGGCGAGCTGGTCGATGACCGGCTCGATGCGATCGGCCGGCCCGACCGCCAGCACCTGGGCGCCGCTGAGCGAAAGGTCAAAGCGGTGGTCAAGCGTGGTGAGCACATGGATGCCGGCCTTCAGAAAATCCGCGACCACCGCGCTAAGCAACGCCGCGCCCTGCCTTGACAGGCCGCTGTCCAGCGGCTGGCGCACCATGCCGCCGCCGCAGACGTGCTCGAAGACAAAGACGCGCATGGAAGTCGGAGGATCCTGACGGGCGGGTGATTGGGCCTACGGGCCACGATTCTAGCGCCGCCCGGCCCATTGGCCAAACGGCGCATGGCTACAGCAGGACCGCTCGACCATGTCGATCAGCCTCGTTGTGACCGCGGCCGCGACGTGTCATAATGAATCTCTTTACCGATCCGGGCCGGCTGCCCTTGACACGGACAATCCCACGACCCCCGATGGAGGCCGTTTCGTGAAATCCCAGGACTTGAAGACGGGCATGGCTGTCAATCTCGACGGCCAGGTATGCGTGCTGGTGAGCCTCGAACACGTCAAGCCGGGCAAAGGTCCGGCCTATGTGCAGGCCAAGATGCGCAACATCTACTCCGGCGGCATCACCGAAAAGCGATTCCGCAGCAGTGAAGACGTCGAGCAGGCAATTCTCGACCGCCGCGAGATGGAATATCTCTATTCCGAGGCCGACGGGGCCGTCTTCATGGACACCGAGAACTACGACCAGATCACCATCCCCTCCGACCAGCTTGGCGACGCGATGGATTACCTCAAGCCCAACACCAAGGCGACGGTGCTGGTCTACGACGGCAACATCGTCAATCTCGAACCGCCGGCGACCGTGGAGCTGAAGATCACGGAGACAACCCCGGGCATCAAGGGCGCGACGGCGACCAATCAGCTCAAGGAAGCGATCTGCGAGACCGGGCTCAAAACGCGCGTGCCGCCTTTCATCAAGATCGGCGAGGTGGTGCGGATATCGACGGCGACCGGCGAGTACCTCGGCCGCGCGGGGGGTGAGTGAGCCGCCAGCGGGCCGGCTTTCACGGACACGGGGAGGTGGGATACGCCAAGAACTCCGGGCCGATCCTGCGCGATGCTGCTTGTCGGCTGGTGCCTGGCCGGTCTGGCCGTCGGGGCGCCTGAGACGCCGTCGGCCGGCCAGTTCCTGCCGCCGTTCACCATCCCGGTTGAACGACACGACGAGATTCCCGCCGCCCGCGCCGTTGTTGACCACCTGCAGCAGACGTTGGACCTGATCGACGCTGATCTGCCGCGCATCGTCGAGGCCGCGGAACTTCTGGCCGCCGCGGCCGGGCATGGCGCGTGCGAGGTGCGAGGCGATGTCGGATTCGTCGGCGAGATGACCGGCGCGGGATCATGGCTTGCGGCCGACGTGGGACCGGCTGCGCCGACCGCGATCATCGCGGCCGTGGGCTGGGGCGATTCGACGGCGGACGGGCTGCGGGCCGAACTCGACGCCATCGACCGGGCGCGGGAGGGCGGCCGAGCCATCGTCCTCATCGCATCGGTCGAAATGCTGCGGGCTCTGGACCTGGAGGCCCGGGCGCGCCTGGTCAGCGACGTGCTGCTCGATGATTTCGCGCCCCGCGGCGGCTTGCTGCGGACGGTGAACCAGCCCTCGACCGAGGACGTCATCAGGATGGAGTCGGTGACCGCCTGCGTCGTCGGCTGGACGTTGCAGGTAGAGATGGCCGCGGCCCAGGCCCGCCGCGCGTGGGACGCGACCTCCGCCACCGCGCCGGTACCCGCGCCGATGCGGGCTGGACACGACTACCTGCACGCTTTGGGCTCCGTCCTGGAAGACATGGCGACCGCTTCCTGGCCGAGCCTGGTGCGCGCCGCCGATCGCGCGGCCACGACGATTGCCGATGGCGGGCGCGTACTGGCGGTGTCGACGCAGCCGCTGGTCGCCGCCCACGCGCGCCGGCGCTTGGCGGCCGATCCGCTGTTGATCCTCTGGACGCACCCCGATCAAGTCGATCGGGTCGCGCCCGGCGGCGACGACATGGTTCTCGCCTTCGGGGCCGATGAACCGGTCGGCGCCGCTGCCTGGGGGCAGCCCGCTGCGATACGCCGTGCCGGTCGCGGTGTCTGCTGGATCACCTGCGCCTTTGGCTCGTGGGACGCGAGGCTAAAACGCGGCGAATGGCGGCTGGACCCCCGCTGGCCCTATGGCGACGGCCTGATCGCGCGGCCCGTTGTGAACGCGAGGGACCGCGACCATCGCATGGCGCCGGCCGCCGGCGTGGTGGCGGAAACGATCTACTGGCTCTTGAACGCCGCGGTGCTCGAACGCCTCGACCAGCTTCGCACGCCGACGGTTCAGCGGGGGCCGGCACCCCGCCAGCCCGCGGTGCAGCCGCGCCACTCGGAGGAGGGCGCCTGATGCCCTTGCCCCGACTCTACACTGAACTGGCGCACCTCTGGCCCAGCCTCAGCCCGCCCGAGGACTATGCCGACGAAGCCCGGGCTATCCGCCATGCCATCTTCAGGCGGCTGGGCGCCGCGGCCGCAGGCGCCGGCGCGGTTCGCCGACCCGCTCTGCTGGAGTTCGGCACCGGCGGCGGCCACACGCTCAGCCACCTCAAGGCCGACTTTGACTGCGTCGCCCTGGACATCGCCCAGCCGATGCTCGCCAACGCCCGCCGGCTCAACCCCGAGGTCGAGCACCACTGCGGCGACATGCGGACCTGGCGCATCGATCGGCTGTTCGACGTCGTGCTCGTTCATGACGCCATCGACTACATGACCACCGCCGCCGATGTCGGCCTGGTGCTGGCCAACGCCCGACGGCATCTGAAGCCCGGCGGCCTCGTGCTCTTCGCGCCCAGCAGCGTGGTTGAAACCTGGACCGCTGACGAGCTGGCCGTCGATCAGCAGCCGGGGCCCGATGGATCGCGTTTGACCTACGTGAGCTACGCCTATGACCCGGATCCGGCCGACACCTCGATCCGCATGGTCATGCTCCTGCTGATTCGTCGCGGCGCGGAGATGCGCATCGAGCGCGACGACGACGAACTGGGCCTCTTCACGATCGACCAGTGGGTGGCCATGCTCGAAGACGCGGGTTTCGAGGCGGCGGTGGAGCCCTTGCTGGATCAGGCCGACGAGGGGCCGCAGCCCCTGGCGCCGCTTTTCATCGGCCGTTTGCCGGAGGCCTCGGCGTGGCAGGGGGCCGCACCGCCGCCGGGCGTCTGCATCCGATAATCCGGGCCCTGGCGTCCGCTTGCGCCGGGTTTTCATCACCCCACAGGCGCCGGTGTCGCCGGATCGGACGCTTCAGCGCGGCAGCGCGATCGCCGATAAGGAAAACAAGGGTCTGCGTTCGGACCGCCCCGGAGATGGTGGTCCGTGCCCCTCAGCGTTCGGAGAGGTCGATGATGCCGGGGACGGATGCCAAGCCAGCCATGGCCAACAATCCCTTCATCGCCATCGAGCTGGACGACCTTGAAGTCGGCCAGGTGTTGCCCGGCCACCTGCGCGACCGTGACGGCCGCATCATCATCCCCGCCGGCGCGGTGCTTACCGAGGAAGATATCGCGGGTCTCAAGGACCGCTCGCTCTTTGTCGGCCAGGATTGGCTGGACAACCGCGCCCGCATGCGGGCGGCCCAGGCCGCGGCGCGCGAGGGCGAGCCGGCCGGCTCGTATCACCTGCCGTTCGACTTGCCCACCGGTGCCGAGCTGCGCCAGCAGCAGCGGCATGTGTGGAACACCGTGCTGAATCTGGAAATCACCGATGCGGACGGCTCATCGCGCCGCACGATGAGCGTTCGAACACTCAACCTCTCGTCCGGCGGGTTCGCCTTCCTGATGCGGCAGTTTGTCCACCCCGGCTCGCGCGTGCTCGCGGAGTTCAAGGCTCTGCCCGGCAAGCCGGTGGTTGAGGCGATCGTCCGCTCCTGCACGCCGCTGGGGGGCATGGAGCATCGCGTCGGCGTGCAGTTCATCGGTGAACCCGCCCGCCCGGCGCGGGCCGCCGAGTTCGGCAGCGACGCCGCCTGAACATCACGGCCCGGACTCTGCGCCAGCTCGTGAGCCTGGCGCTGAGCGGGCACGCGAAGATCGCCCACCGCAATCTCACCCCATTCTGTTCAGCGCATGTCGCCGATCAATCGCTCCACGTCCGCACAAACGACCACCGCTGCGGCTGCAGCCCCGCGCGCGCCGGGTTCCCCTCGACATAGCGCACCGCCCGCCGCCGCAGGTTCGCGTCGTGCGGAACATGGGCCGCCGACCGGTGCGTTTCGACTTTCGTGGTCAGCCCGAATGGCCGAAGGTCCGGGTTGCGGACCGTGATCGACCACGACCCGCGCGGGTCGTTGGGCAACCAGAAACCGCAGACGCTGAGAATCAGGTGATACGCCCGGACCATCGACCCGAATGCTATCATGCCCGCTCGAAATCGCACACGTGGATGTGCGGGAAAGGGCGGATATCCGATCCGCCGCTATGCGGGCGATCAAAGATCGCCCCGTATGCATCGCCCATGCCCCACTCGCCCGAGGCCTCCCGATGACCAGCCCCGACACCCCGGCTACCGCCGCCAACTCCGCCAAGAGCATGGACGACATCGTCGCCCTCTGCCGCCGCCGCGGCTTCATCTGGCAGAGCAGCGAAATCTACGGCGGGATCAACGGCTTCTGGGACTACGGCCCGCTCGGCGCTGAGCTGAAGCGCAACCTCAAGGACGCCTGGTGGCACGACATCATCCGCTGCCCACCCAAAGGCCCCGACGGCGACATGATCAGCATGGTCCCCGTCGACTGCACCATCATCATGAACCCCAAAGTCTGGATCGCCTCCGGCCACGTCGCGGGGTTCAATGACCCGATGATGGACGACAGGGACACGCAAAGACGCTACCGCGCGGATCAGCTTTTCGTCTTCTTCCCCACCAATGTGCAGACACGACACGACACCTTCGGAATTGCCGTTGAAGCAGTAAACCTGCAGGAAGCGGAGCAGCGATGGGATGACTTGCACAAGACAGGGGCAATTGAGCATATCTACAAGCTTGCATCCAAGCAGTTCGGGTTCAATCCAGACGAACCGATGGGTATCGCAGGAGATAGCGGCGATCAATTAACGGCAGAGCAACAAAGTAGGACGTTCGGTCCCAATCATGAGCATCCCGGTGATTGGGTTGTGGGCACGAAATTGACAGCGGAGCAACGTGATCGAACGATAGCTCCCAGTGCCAAAAAATTTGGCACATTGATGGCTGCTCGTCAGTTCAATCTGATGTATCAGACTTACAACGGGCCTATCCAAAGTGACGAAAATAAGGTTTATCTGCGCCCGGAGACAGCGCAAGGCATCTTCTGCAATTTCAAGAACGTCCTCGATACCTCGCGCGTGAAAGTCCCCTTCGGCATCGCCCAGGTCGGCAAAGCCTTCCGCAATGAGGTCACGCCGCGCAATTTCACCTTCCGCAGCCGCGAATTCGAGCAGATGGAGATCGAGTTCTTCATCCGTCCCGACGCGGCCAAAGAGTGGTACGCCTGGTGGCGCGACGCCCGCTATGCCTGGTGGCAGGCGGTCGGACTGGCCGGCGAAAACCTGCAACTGCGCGAGCACGACAGGGACGAGCTGGCCCACTACGCCAAGGACGGGGCGGGCACCAGCGACATCGAGTACCGCTTCCCCTTCACGTCGCCGGGCTTCGGCGAGCTGGAAGGCGTGGCCCACCGTACCGACTTCGACCTGCGCCAGCATGCCGAGCACTCGGGCCTGGGCGACAAGCTCAAGTACTTCGATCAGGAGCGCAACGAGCGGTACTTCCCGCACGTGATCGAGCCCTCGGCGGGCGCTGACCGCGGCACGCTGGCGCTGCTGTGCGAAGCCTACACGCCCGACGCGACGCGCCCCAGCGGCGTCTACATGAAGTTCACCCCGCGCATGGCGCCGATCAAGGCGGCGGTGTTCCCGCTGGTGAACAAGGACGGCATGCCGGAAGTGGCGGAGAAGCTTTACCTCGATCTGCGGCAGAAGTGGGCGGTACAGTTCGACGTGAAGCAGACGATCGGCAAGCGCTACGCCCGCATGGACGAGGCCGGCACACCGTACTGCTTCACCGTCGACGGCGACACCCTCAAGGACCAGACAGTGACCGTCCGCCACCGCGACACCCAGCAGCAGGAGCGCATCGCGCTGGACAAGGTCAGCGCGTTTCTGGCCGAGAAGCTGGCCTGAGGCGGTCTTACCCGAAAAGCAGCCACCAGCCGATGAGAAACACTGCGATGTCGGCGCAGATGTGGCTCACGTACCCCGGCCACAGCGAACGGTACTTCAGATACAGCGTCGACCACGTCACGCCGCCGATGAACACGCCCAGCGTTCCCAGCAGCGTGATCCGCCAGTCGAAATACGCGATCAGCGCCACGACGTGATGCAGCGTGAAGCACAGCCCCGTCGCGACGACCGCGGCGCGGCCGGGCATCAATTTCTCACACTGGCGGAAGGTGAACCATCGCCAGACAACTTCCTCGATGAGCGAATTGACGATGCACCAGTAGACCACGCCCAGCAGGTAGACATCGCGCCGACCCATGCCGCTTTCGATGGCCGTTTCGCGCATGGCGGCCGCGTCGATCCATCGCCGGCCGAGCACCAAGTACCCGCCGAGGATCGCCGCGAAGATGGCCGCGCCGCTGACAAGTCCCCACGGCAGCCCGTCACGCCGCAGCGGCAGCAGACCTGGCCGGACGCGATCGATCCACAGCGACCAGACCAGCGGCAACGCCACCAGCCAGACCTTGGCGAAGATCGCGATCGCCTTGCCCGCCGCGGGCGCCACACCCAGCGCCGGGCCGTGGAGCCACGCGCCCACGCCAAGCGTCGGCACCGGCACGAACAGCAGCAGGGCGAGCAGGGCCCGCCGCCGCGCGGCAGACGCGGTGGCGATCGGTGCGGCAGTGGATGTCATGCGCAGATGGTAATCGGATGGGGGAGATGAGGTGCGGAGGGTTCGGGCGGATACCCGGGGCTCGCGTCTTGGCGTGTCATCTGCACGCCGTCACTCGCGAACCGCCGTCCGCAATAAAAAAAGCGCGACCCAGGTCAAAGACACCGGGTCACGCTCGATCAGGGGCATGGATAGATGTCGGTCATCGTCAGCCCCGCTTCACGACGGGGCATTGTGCTCGTCTCATCAGCCGGCCGTGGCGGGCTGGTCGTCGGCGGCCCGCAGTTCCGGCCGCTCGATGTCCTGGTTCGTTTCCTCGTGCTTGAAGTTCGGCGTGCGGAGGATGATCGTCCGCAGCTTGCGCGGCGTCGCCTCTTCAGCCGTGGTGTATTTCTTGTTGCGAACCACATATGCCTTGTTGCCCACCTGGCTTTGCCAGAGGCTCTGGGCGCGGGGGATCATCGACATCTCATCGATCGGGCCGTCGCCCTCGTGCAGGTAATTGCGGTAGGGGTCCAGTTCGATCGTCTGCCCGACGATCTGCACCCTCATGCGGTCGGGCGTGCGGCGCTGCTCGACCGACGCCTTGGTGACGACGGTGGCGGCCTTCGGGGCATCGGGTACGACGACCTTGATGTGCCGCGCCTCGGTCAGGTCCAGCGGAATGCGCCGGGTGGCTGTCTCGTAGGCGCAGTCGCGGCTCACAATCCGGGCCGTGCTGTGGCTGGTGTGGATCGGCGCGAATTCCGCGGCGTGCGAGACGCCGACGAAGCCGGCCGCGGCGGTCAACATGGTCAGGCAAAAGCGAATGCGGGTCATCGGAATCAGTCTCCAGCCCCCTGCGGTGAGTTTCCCTGTGTTCCGCCCCTGTCGGTGGCCCAGGCCCCGACCGTCGGGGCTGGCCCATGCGACTCGCGTATTCGACTCGCGGCGCTGACTCTCGAACGATGTCGGACTTCCCTGTGAACCGGGTCTCGTCTGGCCGCGGATCTCTCAGGTCCGCGGCCGCGTGCGTCCGTCTCTTGCGTGTCGTTCCTCTCCGAGCGACGGGAGGATCATGGCAACGGTCGTGCCAGCGGCGTCCAGCCGCATGCTATTGCCGTAAGTGGCGTCACTAGCGATGGTTGGCGTCGTTGGCGCGGGCAGGGGCCGGGGGCGGGGTCACAGCGGATGTTGCGGGCAGGCAACACCATGCGTTGCCTGGGCGAGCGACAGGACCGCCGTGATGTCTGGCGGTCGCGGTGTGCGGCCTGTTTCGCACCCGAGGCAGTGTCTTTTTTCCGGCGGGGTACGGTGTGCCGGGCCGGGCGCGTCCCAACGCCGACAAGAAAGGCCCGCGGGTTGGCGCCGCGGGCCTTGTGGCTGTCCATGCGAACGTCGCGGTGTCGCGCTCTTCACATCTCGTCGATGCGGACCTTGCGGCCTTCCTTGGCGCTCCTGATCGCGGCCAGGGCCATGGCCAGCGAGTGCACATTGTCGGCGCTGGAGCACTCCGGCTCGCGGTCTTCGGCGATGGCGGCAGCGAACTCATCCAGGATCGCCTGCGACACGTCGGGTACGGCCAGCGGCGTCACCTCTTCGCGCACCTGCGGGTTGGCCTTGTGCAGATACTGACGGCGAATGGCGTCGAGCGTCCAGGTGATGCTGCCCTTCGAGCCGCTGATGAACCAGTCGCCGTTCCAGTTGGTCTGCTCACCCACTTCGCAGCCGACGGCCGTGTGCGTGCCATGCACGCCGCCTTCGAACTCGAAGACGATCGCGTGGGCCGCGTCACCCTTGTGCCAGCCCCAGGAATGGTTCCACGTATGGGCCACCACGTTCAGAGGGTTGAGCCCCAGCACGTAGCGCATCATGTCGAAGTGGTGCACCATCATGTCGTTGATGAACATGTATGGCTCGGTGACATAGTGCGAGCCGGGGTGGTCGGCCCACGGACGGTAGAAGCGGACGTCGCACTGGCCGATGGCGCCGATGGCGTTGTGCTCGATGAGCTTGCGTGTGGTGCGCGGCGGGGCGGAGAAGCGGTAATTCTGCGTGATCATGTGCTTGAGGCCAGCCTTCTCGCCGGCTTTCACCACGGCCCGCGCGTCGGTCATGTTGTCGCTCAGCGGCTTCTCGCCCAGCACGTGCAGCCCGGCCTTGAACGCCGCCTCCGCCACCTTGCGGTGCACGGCCGGGGGGGTGACGTCGAGGACGAAATCGGCCTTGGCGCCCTTGATCGCCTCCTCCAGGGAATTGAAAAGCTGGCTTTCTTTCAGGCCGAACTGTTTGATCGCCAGGGCCCGCCGCTCGGCGTTGGGCTCCACCGCCGCCACAACTTCCGTTCCCGCGTGCTTCCTGCACTGCTCGAACCAGTGGAAGCCGCGTCCACCCAGACCTGCCAGAATCGCCTTCAGCGCCATCGTGATCTCTCCTGATAGCCGATCCCGCCGCCGACCTGCTGACAAACGCATTGATCCGGTGGCCATGGCCAGCACCCTAGCAGACGCAGGCGTGCACGCCACTGCCCGCCTTGGCAGTTCGCCGGGCGTTGGTTACAAAGGAACGCCTTGCATCCTCCCCTTGATTGTCCCCCCGACCGGACCCGCCGTCATGCCCGTCAACGACCTGTCTGTCACCGCATTGACCTGTGAACACCTGACCAACCCCCTGGGCCTCGACGCCATCCGGCCGCGCTTCGCCTGGCGTCTGGACAGCGCGCGCCGAGGCACGCGGCAGACAGCCTGCCGCGTGCTGGCGGCCTCGTCGCCGGCCGGGCTCGCTGCAGGCGAGGGCGACTGCTGGGACAGCGGTCGCGTCCAGTCCGACCGCTGCGTCTACGTGCCCTACGAAGGGGCGCCGCTGCGTTCACGGCAGCGCGTCTGGTGGTGTGTCACCGTCTGGGACAACACCGGGTCCGAGGCGACCAGCGAGGCGGCCTGGTTTGAAATGGGCCTGCTCCAACCCGGGGACTGGCGGGGCCAGTGGATCGCCGCCGGTGACGGGGACTGCGATGGTCCGGACGCTTATCGTTCGCCGCTGCTGCGCCGAGGCTTTGGCGTGGATAAGCCCATTACCGCCGCCCGCGCGTACCTGTGCGGCCTCGGCTACCACGAGTTCTATCTCAACGGGCGACGTGTCGGCGACCATCGCCTCGACCCCGGCTACACGCGCTTTGACCGCCGCGCCCTCTACGTCGTGCACGACGTGACCGGGCATCTGCGCCAGGGCGACAATGTCGCGGGCCTGATGCTCGGCAACGGCTTCTACAACGACATGATCAAGGCCGCATGGGACTTTGAGAAAGCACCTTGGCGCAACCGGCCGCGGGCCTTGGCCCAGATCGAGCTGACTTTCACGGACGGCTCGCGCCAGGTCGTTGTCACCGACACCGACTGGAGGACCGCGCCCGGGCCGATCACGTTCAACGGCATTCGCAGCGGCGAGCACTACGACGCCCGAGCCGAGAAGCCCGGCTGGGCGGAGGCTGGCTTCGATGATCGCTCATGGTCCAACGTCGCGTCCGTGGCGGCGCCGACGTCACAGCTCACGCCGCAGGTCTGCCCGCCTGTTCGCGTGACGCGGACGTTGCGGGCGGTGAAGGTCACGCAGCCGCGGCCGGGCGTGTTCGTCTTCGATACCGGCCAGAACACCGCCGGCTGGGCGCGGCTCAAGGCGCGCGGACCGGCCGGCACGACGCTGACGCTGCGCTACGGCGAACAACTCGGCAAGGACGGCCAGGTTGACCAGTCCGAACTGACGGGCCTGCACCGCGCCGAGTTGCCGTTCCAGACCGATCGCTTCACGCTCAAGGGTGCGGGCGGCGACGAAGTTTTCGAGCCGCGCTTCGTGTACCACGGCTTCCGTTACGTGCAGGTCGAAGGCGCGCCCGGCGAACTGACGGCCGACAGCTTGGAAGCCTGCGTCGCGCACACGGATTTCAAGCCCATCTCGAAGTTCGCCTGCTCCAATGACCTGCTCAACCGCATCCATGAAATCACGCTCTGGTCGTATCGCGGCAACTTTCACTCCATCCCGACCGACTGCCCGCACCGCGAGAAGAACGGCTGGACCGGCGACGCCCACATCGCCGTCGAACAGGGCCTGCTGAACTTCGACACGACCGCCAACTACGCCAAGTGGCTGCGCGATTTCGCCGACGAGCAGTTGGAGGACGGCCGCGTCGCTGCGATCATTCCAACCTCCGGCTGGGGCTATGCGTGGGGCAACGGCCCGTGCTGGGATGCCGCGTGGTTCGAGATCGCCTGGGCCGTGTACGTCTACCGCGGCGATCTGTCGCTGTTCGCCGAGCACTACGAGCGCATCAAGAAGTATCTGGCCTATCTCAAGAAGCGTGAGAACAGCCGCGGCCTGATCCACTGGGGTCTGGCCGATTGGCTCTCGCCTTTCGGCGATGCGGAGGATTACACCGCTCCGCGCACGCTGTTGACCACGGCCTACTACTACCGCGGCCTGCTGCTGGTCAGTCGTGTCGCGGCTTTGCTCGGGAAGGATGACGAGTCACGCCATTACGCGGCTGAGGCGCAGCGCATTCGCGGCGAAATCAACCGCCGCTACTTCAACCCCAAGACCGGACTGTACGCCAACGGCTCACAGCTCGCCCAGGCGACCGCGCTGTACCAGGGGCTGCCCGACGCCGCCGATGTGGACGATGTTTTCGCCGGGCTGGTCAGTGAGGTCGAGCGGCACGCCCGCCATCCGAACACCGGCTGCATGGGCACCAAGTACCTGATCAACGCGCTGACTGATCACGGCCGGCTCGACCTGGCCTATGCCGTCGCGACGCAGCACGACTATCCGTCATGGGGCTACATGCTCGAGCACGGCGCGACCACGCTGTGGGAGGCCTGGGACGGCGGAGGATCGCACAACCATGTGCTGTTCGCCGACCTGAGCGCGTGGATGATCCGCTCGCTGGCGGGCCTGCGGCCGGACCCGTCCGGGCCCGGCTTCAGACGCTTCGTCGTCGAGCCGGGCGTCGTCGGCGACCTGACGTTCGCCGAGGCGGAGCACGAGTCGATGTACGGCCCGATCCGCGTGCGCTGGGAGCGGCAGGGCGGGCGGCTGACGCTGGACCTGACGGTGCCCGCCAACACGCAGGCGACGGTGATCCTGCCCACGGCCGATGCGTCGCAGGTCCGCGAGGCCGGCAAAGCGCTGGCCGACGTGCAGGGCGTGACGGTTGTCAGCACGGATCGCCAGACGACGAGCCTGGCGGTCCCGGCTGGTCAGTATGCATTCACCTGCCCGCTGTGATCCGAGACTCACCCGGTACCCGGTGCCCGGGCCTCGCGTCCCGGCTTGGAGTTCATATTTGCGCCCCTGCACGTCAGCCGCCAGACCGGTGGGGCCTGGATCTTCCGCGCGAACGTTGACCACGTCCGAGAATACCTGCTTCCGATAGGTGCGGCCGCGGCAGGCCTGTTTCTTTGGATTCGCGGCGGCGACCTGTCCGACTCTTGTACGGGGCCGATGCCTTATCGGCTCATGTGTTTGAACGCAAGGAGGCTGACATGGCCGACCCACACAACGCGCCCCGCCAGCTTGGCCGCGGGTGGCAGATCACCGGTGAACTGAACATTGATGAAGACGCGCTGTTCGACGGCCAGATCAACGGCGTGCTGCGCGTGACGGGCCAGCTCGAGCTGGGCCCCAACGCCCGCGTGGCCGGCACGGTCGTCGGCCAGACGGTCCGCGTGGCCGGCGAGGTCGAGGCGGACATCGTCGGCCAGCAGGAAGTCGAGATGCTGCCCGGCTCGAAGATGCGCGGTCGGGTGTACGCCAGCCGTTTTGTGGTCAACGAAGGGGCCGGCTTCCGCGGCGAGATCATCTGCGATGAACAGGCGATGCAGAGCGCCGAAGAAGAAGTGCTCAGCCAGCTTGGCCGGGAGCCGGGGCCCGCGCGGCAGAAGACCGACGGGCGTCTGTCGGCGGATGAGCTCGCGTCGCTGCGCAATGGTGGCCGCGGCGGCAACGGCCTGCGCATGGCGGCTGGCGGCAACGGGAACGGCAACGGCAACGGCCGGTGATGCGCCGGAGCGCCTGCCATGTTGCGACCTCCGCCGCGACTTGAGGGGATGCTTTGCCCGCCGCAACCCCAGACGCTGCGGCGCGTCTGGTGTCCGGAATGTGAACATACCTTTGACGTCAGCGCCCGGGCCATGTCCGTGCGCTGTCCGCGCTGCGGCGCGGGTATGGCTCCGTCCGACCTGGAGTTGCGGGCGTCGATTCACGGTGACGTGAAGATCATCGGCCGCGTGACGATTCCCGCGGACATGGAGATGTGCGGCAGGCTGCTGTGCGTGGAACTGGAGAGCGGCGGCCGCTTTGTCGGCTGGGCCCGTGTCGGCGGGCGCATTCAACTGCGCCCCGGCAGCGAGACGCGCGGCGAACTGGCGGCATCGAGCCTCTGCGCCGAGCACGGCGCCCGTCTGCGCGTCCGCGCGACGATCGGCAGCATGGACGACTGAACCCGCATGCCGACGCCCACCGTCCCACGGGTCTTCACGCCCGCCAACCGACGCCGGCTTAGCGCGTAAGCTTCGCGACCTTCGGCTGCACCAACCGTTCGAAATCCGCGTACGCCATGCGGATCAGCTCTGTATGCGAGCAGGCGTTGAAGACGATCTGCTCGTCCTCGGCCAGGGATTCGGCGACGTATACCGGCAGATGGTAGAGGTTGCCGAAGGGCGGCATGGCCCCGACCTCGCACTCGGGAAACAGCCGGGCGAACTGCATCTCCGTGGCCAGAGCCACCCGCCGGGCGCCGCTGGCCTTGCGCAGCGCGGTGAGATCCAGCTTGCGCGTCGCGGGCAGCACCGCCATCGCGGGCTTGTCGTCCAGCAGGACGATCACCGTCTTGGCCACCTCCCGGCCGGGCACATGCACGGTCGCGGCCGTCTCCTGCGCGGTGTAAGCGGGGCTGTGCATGATCGTGGCGTAATGCACCTTCTGCTCGTCCAGATAATGGCGAACCTGTGCCGTGGACATGACGACCTCCTTTCGAGACAGGCTCCGTCCATGGCCAAGGACCGCCGAGAGATGAGCAGGCGGTCAGGCCGGGTCCATCCGACCCGCGGACTCCATGACATGCTAGGCGCGCCGCCTCGTTGACAGCCCATCAGGGCGGGTCGGCGTTTTGCGACCGCTGTCGGCGCGACCTAGACTGTCATGCGACCGCATCAGGCCTCCATCCCCCGTGACAGGCTGTGATGCCCGGAAAAAGAGACTCCACCATGCCCCAGCCCGCCATTCAGGGCGCGATGACCGCCCTCATCACCCCGTTCCGTGACGGCCAGGTCGACTACGACCGCCTGGCTGAAAATGTCCGTTTCCAGATCGACCACGGCATCGACGCCCTCGTGCCCGTGGGCACCACCGGCGAGTCGCCGACGCTGACCTATGACGAGCATCGCCAGGTCGTGACCAGGGTGGTGCAGGCCGCGGCCGACCACCCGGGGCCGGCGGGCAAGCGGGTGCGGGTCATCGCCGGCGCTGGCTCGAACTCGACGCATGAGACTCTCGACTTCACACGCCACGCCCGCGCTGCCGGCGCCGACGCCGTCCTGCTGGTCAACCCCTACTACAACAAGCCGACGCAGGAAGGACTGTACCGGCACTTCATGACCGTGGCCGACGAAGTGGGCATGCCCATCGTCCTTTACAACATTCCCGGCCGCACGGGCATCGCCCTGACCCCGCAGACCTGTGCCCGCCTGGCCGGGCATCCCAAGATCGTCGCGATCAAAGAGGCGACCGGCTCGCTGGACAACGCCTCGGAGGTTGCGGCCCTGTGCGGCCAGCGGCTGGCGATTGTGTCCGGTGACGATTCCCTGACGGTGCCGTTGATGGCCATCGGAGCCACGGGCGTGATCAGCGTGGTGGCCAACCTGCTGCCCGACCGCGTGAAGGCGATGGTCGCCGCCGCCGCCGCCGGCGACTTCGACACGGCCCGGCGCATGCACTTCGAGCTGTTCCCCCTGTTCAAGGGCATGCTCACGATGGCGACCAACCCCATCCCGATCAAGGCGGCGATGGCTCTGGCCGGCCGCGATAGCGGCGAGCTGCGTCTGCCGCTGTGCGAAATGGACAGCGGCCAGATCGCCCAGCTCAAGGCCATGCTCAAATCCTTCGACCTGCGCGCCACCGCCGGCGCGCGGTAGACGCCGCACGCGCCGGCCGCCGACATGCGTTTACATCCCATGCGCCGCGGCGACGGCGGGGTTGGTGAGTTTGCCGTCGTGCATGTTCAGGGCGCTGGCGAAGTCGGCATTCTCCCGGATGACGTGCTCGACGCCCCCGGCGGCCAGACCCCGGGCCAGGCGCAGCACATACGGCTGGGTCGCGTGGCACAGCGCCTGCGTGCTCGTGCGTCCCACGGCCCCGGGCATGTTGGCCACGCAGTAGTGCACCACGCCGTCGACCACGTAGACCGGATCCTGGTGCGTCGTCGGACGCGTCGTCTCGATGCAGCCGCCCTGGTCCACGCCCACGTCCACGATCACCGCGCCGCTGCGCATCTGCGAAAGCAGTTCGCGGCGGATCAGCAGCGGCGTGCGCCCGCCGGGAATCAGCACCGCGCCGATCACCAGGTCCGCCACCTTCGCGTAGTAGGCGATCGCATGGGGATCGCTGTAAATCGTGCTGACGTTGGCGGGCATGACGTCATCCAGATAGCGCAGCCGGTCGAGATTCACGTCCATGATGATGACACGGGCGCCGACGCCGGCCGCGACCTTCGCCGCCTGCGTCCCCACCACGCCGCCGCCGAGAATCAGCACATTCGCCGGCTCGACGCCCGGCACGCCGCCCAGCAGAATGCCCCGGCCCATCATCGGCTTCTCGAGGTACTTGGCGCCCTCCTGCACGCTCATGCGCCCGGCGATCTCGCTCATCGGCGTCAGCAGCGGCAGCCGTCCGCGGCCATCGGTCAGCGTCTCATACGCCATCGCCGTCACGCCCGCGTTCAGGCACGCCCGCGTCAACTCCAGGCTCGCCGCGAAATGAAAATAAGTGAACACCACCTGGCCTCGCCGCATCAGGCCCAGCTCTTCGCCCAGCGGCTCCTTCACCTTGACGATCAGGTCCGCGCGGTGGAAGACGGCCGCGTGGTCATCCACCAGTTCCGCGCCCGCGGCCGTATACTGCTCATTGCTGAACCCGCTGCCCGCGCCCGCGTCGCGCTCGACCAGCACCTCGTGGCCGGCCTGCGTCAGCAGATCCACGCCCACAGGCAACATCGCCACGCGGTACTCGTCAGCCTTGATCTCACGCGGAACGCCCACAATCATCGGTCAACTCCTGGTGCGCGATGCGAACTGGCCGCGCCGGCCTTGCGGCCGGCCGGGGGGCGCATAGGGTGCGCTCGGCAGTGGTGATCGTCAAGTGCCGGTGCCGCGCGTCACCGATCGGCCGTGCGCTCGACCAGCCAGTTCGTCCCCTGCATGTGCGAAAAGATTTCGCGCGCCGCCAGCGCATGCAATGCCGCGCCGGGATGGTGGTCGATCGGGCTGACGATCCGGGCTTCGATCGGCAACTGGCGGGCGATCTGCGTCAGGTCGAGCACGGGAAGGTCGAGTTGCCGACACCATTGGGCGACGCGGCTGTTCAACTCGGCGTTGGCGGGCAGGTCGGCGCCCGGTTCCGGAAAGATGACCACCAGCACCGGCACGCCGTGAGCCCGGGCGGTGTCGACCAGATCGGCAAGGGCCGCGGCGCACATCTGCCAGCCGCGATTGTTTTCATCGATCTGGCGGACGCGGGTCGCCATGTACGCGTTCAGATCGCGCTTGCGGCCCAGCCGGGTGAGCCGGTCGTCAAGGAAGAAGATCACGTGGCTGCGCCGCAGAGGCCGCGTGATCTTGTCCAGCAGCTTCTGGCTTGGGGTCGCGTCGTACATGATATCCACATCGTTGGCAAAAAACTGCAGCACGACGCCGTCGGGCGCCAGCGCCAGGCCCGTCTCATGCAGGTAGCGCACTTCCCAGTCGGTGTTGACGCCCGGCCGGCCGGTGTTGATGACTTCGCACGGCCCGGCGACATGCGCCTGGATCATGCGCTGCAGCACCTCGGTCCATAACTCCTCATGAGCTACGCCCTGGCCGAACGTGAACGAGTCGCCCAGGGCGAGGATGCGCATGCCGCGGTCCGGCGCATCGAGCGAGGCCGGTTCATCATCGCGCAAGCCGAGGCTGTTGAACTGATACAGCCCCTGGTACAGCCGCCGCAGCGCCGGGTTTCCGCCCCCGCCTCCGCCTACGAGCATCGGATGCTGGCGCAGATAGAGTTCCCCGCCGATCAGGGCCAGGTACAGGACCATGAAACTCACCGGCGAGCCGCGGACAATCTCCCCGACGGCCGCGAGGCGTCGCGCCTCGGACGTCAAGGTCAGCAGCAGCAGGCCGCCGGCCAGGCCGAGCATGATCAGCACCACGCCCCAGTGGTGGGCGACCTGCAGCAGCAGGAGGGCGAAAACGCCCAGGTTCAGCAGCAGCAACGTCGATCGCAGCGGCCAGTGCCGCAAGGCATGCCCCGCCGTGCGCGACAGGGCGGCTGGCCTCGCGAGCCCCACGAGACTCGCCACCGCCAGCAAGAGCGCGGCGATCTGGAAGGCCTCGGCCAGCGCCGGCCCCTCGCCCGCCATACGCCGGTAGGCCGGGCCATCACCGACGATTAGAAGTCCCAGGCACACCAGGAGGGCGCCGCGCACGACCAGTCGGCCGACGCGATCCGTCCGCAAGCCAGTAGAAGTTGTTGTGGTCATCTGCCAGGAACCATGCCATGAAACGCGCCGGACGTGAACGACACCCGCCGATATTGTGGCCGCGAGGGGCCGGGGTACGCAAGCTTTTTCCCTTGTCAGCCGGCGGAGGAGCCCGGCCGTCGGCCTGACGGCGCTAGACTTGTCTGGAGGATCGGCCGAACCGGGTGCGGATTATTCGGGCGTGGCGCGTCCTGGCGGCTGGTCCGGAAAGGGCGGCCGATCATGACGCATACCGTCTACTTGAGTGAGGCCCAGATCGCTCTGATGCTGGACCTGCTTCGCCGCGAGCAACGCGACCTGCCCAGTGAGATTCGCCGCACCGACACCACGGAGCTGCGCGGCCATCTGCACGGCCGGCTTGCACGCCTCCAGCAGCTCATCGCGGAGCTCGAGGTGGTGGAGCACGAGCTGGCCGAGTTGTGAGTTCCGCGCCCACCCAGGGACGAATCGCGCGACGAAGGTCGTCTAGCGGCGGCGGGAGACGATCCAGTGGGCGATCCGCTCACGCTGGTCGCGCCACCGCTCGCTGACCCGGTCGCGCAGGAAGCGGGCGAAGAGGCTGTCGAGAAGTTCGGCAAGATCGCGGACCGCGGCCAGGCGCCGCTCCGTCGCCTCGCGGACCGATTCGGTCTGCTCGTCGGCCGGCAGCGTCGCGGCGCAGACCGTCCACGCATCGGCCGCGAGCGTCAGTTCCCATTGCCGCTGATCCACGCCGTCAGCGAGGATGAGCCCGAGCCTGCGAGGCCACTTGCCATGGCGCAGCGCCTCAACGGCTTCGGGCAGGCGCGACGGCCCCAGGCCCGCATCGCCCCGCAGCGTCTGCCGGCCCGCGGCGCCCCAGGCACAATCCATCTCCAGAAGCCGGTCGATCATCGCCACCAGCTCGACGTCGCCGCGGTCGGTGCCGACCGTGATCGCGCCTTCGGCCGTTTCCGTCAGCCACCAGAGCCAGATGAGCATCTCGTTGCCCAGGAAATCCTTGGCGTCCATGCCGCGAAACGCCCACGGCACCGAGGGGATTTTCACGTCGCGCGGGCCCTCGGCGTTGTCCGCGTCACGCCTGGCCTGCGCCGGCGGAGGCGTGAACGGCGAGGGCAGCAGGTCTTCATAGTCACGGCCCGCGCCGGCCTTGCGCATCAGCCGGCTCGCCAGCGACCCGGCTGTCAGCGGCTCGAGCGTCACCTCGAACGCGCGGTGAAAGCACAAGGCGAGCTGCTCGGTCACACTGCTGGCGGCTGACGCGCAGAAAATCTGCTTGCGCTTCAGATCCCACAGCAGCGGCACCAGCTTCGACCGCTTGTGCCGGCCCGACGTCAGCTCTTCATGCACCTGGCGGTCGGCGCTTTCCGCGGCCTCGCGCTTCTGCTGACGCGACAGGAAGCCCGACGGATTGGCCTCGGCCAGTGACTGCTCGTGCATGGCGCGAAAAGCCCGGCGCAGGTCGGCCGGCACGCGGTTGGTGTCGATCCGCAGCCCCAGCAGCACCGCGTCCTCGAAGGCGTTCTTCGCATACTCGAACTGCGTATCGAAAATATGGGCCCCGGCGACGAAGCCCGACTCGACTTCCTCGCTGTAGCCTTCGCAATCCACGAAAGCGTGCTCGGCAAGCTTTTCGAGGAGGGTTTCGTCGGCCGCCTTGGGGGCATTGCCGACCGTCTGAAAGCGGCAGAACGTCACGCGGCCGGAGTCGAAAGGCATACAGCCTCCGGGGGAAAGGGGAATCGAGAGACAAAAAAGATCACGGAGCCGAGGAACCCCAAAGCAGCGGACGCCAAAGCGCAGCGCTTTAAGCCGAAGGGCAAGACCCGGTCACCCACCCAGGCCGCGACAAGCGTCCAGCCATCCTCATTGCAGGTTCACCGGCATGATGACGTACAGGAAGTTCGGCCCGGTGCGCAGTACGCCGGGCTTGTTGGCCGCCCGCATCTCGAACTGCACCTGATCGGCGTCCACGACTTTCAGGGCGTCGAGGATGTAAGCCGGGTTGAAGCCGATTTCCAGCGGCTCTCCTTCGTACTTGGGCAGATCGACGTTGATTTCCGCCTCGCCCATTTCCGGGGCCCGGCTGGAAAGCTTCAGGCCGTCGGACGCGAAACTCAGCTTCACGCCCTTGGATTCCTCGTTGGTCAGCAGGGCGGTGCGGCGCACGGCACTGGCCAGCGTGTCGGTGTGCAGCGTGGCCTTGCGGTCGCTGTCGCGCGGCACCACGTCCTTGTACGGCGGGAAGTTGCCTTCGACCAGATTCGAGCAGAGCACAGCCGACTCGGTCGCGAAGAGAATCTGGTTGTCCGCCAGCTTCACGCGGATGGTCTGCTCGCCGTCGCCCAGCAGCCGCAGGAGCATGTTCAGGGCCTTGGTCGGCACGATGGCCGAGCGGGCGTCCTTCTCCCTGGCCTTGCAGTCGCCCTTGGCCACCGCCAGGCGGTGGCCGTCGGTCGCCACCACCACCAGCTTGTTCCCGTCGCGCTCCAGCAGCACGCCGTTGATCGCGTACCGGCTGTTCTCGCGGGCGGTGGCGTAGATGGTCTGATGGACCAGACGGCCCAGGTCGGCGGCGTCGATCTGGAAGTCGGCCTCGCCCTCGAACTCGGGCACGGGCGGGAAGTCGTCCACGGGATAGCCATAGACCTTGAAGTGCGAGTCCTGCCCCCGGACGTGGACGGCCTGCTCCTCGGTTTCGAGGGTCAAGGTCGGGTCGATCGACTCGCGCACAATCGACGCCAGCTTTTCGGCCGGCACCAAGGCCTCGCCAGCCTGCTGGATCTCGACCTTGCTGGTCGTGAGGCGGACCGCCACTTCCATGTCGGTTGCGGCGAGGGTCAGGGAGCGGCTCGCGTCGTCCGCGGTCAGCTTCACGCAGGTGAGCACCGGCTTGGGCGTGCGGCTGACGATCACCCCGCTGACCAGGTTGAACGCCTCGACCAGGGTTCCACGGTCACAGATAAGCTTCATCAGAGGCCCCCAATTCGCAGAAGAAGGCTAAGGGTACCCCTGCGGCCGGGCCCCGGCAAGCGCCGCGCCGGCGGTGGGGATGGCTGGTGAAAGGCCACGCGGCGCAAGGGGCCGCCTTGCCCGTCCGGTCGCGGGCGGTACAATGCAGGGCTCCGTATGAGTCGGGCCGGCCGATGCTGGCCGGCGCGTCACGGAATGGGAAGGACATCGCCATGCCCAAGCTCAAGCCCTGCAAGGGCGTTCTCAAGCGCGTGAAGGTGACTGCGACCGGCAAGGTCAAGTGGAAGCGGTCGGGCAGCAGCCATCTCAACAGCAATCAGAACGGTGCCCAGGGCCGGGCCCTGCGCAAGAAGCGTCTGGCTCAGCCGGGCGACATCCCGCGTTTGGAGCGCTTGCTGTGCAGGCCTCTACGGGGCGTGAAGCGATAGAGACGGATGCACCGCGGCCGCGACGGCATCGCGGTCGCCATGCGGCAGCGTCGCTGACGTCGCCGTCAACCATGCCCGTCGGGCTGTGACAAGTGTGGGAATGCGTCGGCCGCCGCGGTCGACCGAACCCACCCCCGCCGGCGCTGAAAAGGAGTCATGCCATGCCTCGTGCACGCAAGGGCGCCGCCCGTCGTCAGGCCAAGGTCCGCTGGTTCCAGGCTGCCAAGGGCAACCGCGGCGCGCGCAGCCGCTGCTGGCGCAAGATCAAGGAGACGGTGGTGCGGGCCGGCGTCAACGCCACCACGCATCGCCGCGACCTCAAGGGCGACTACCGCCAGCTCTGGATCACCCGCATCACCGCGGCCGTCCGTTCGCGCGGGCTCAACTACAGCCGCTTCATCTGCGGCCTCAAGGCCGCCAATATCACGCTCAACCGCAAGATGCTCAGCGAGATCGCCATCCACGATCCGGCCGCCTTCGACCAGATCGTTGAACAGGCCAAGGCCGCGCTGGGCCGGCAAGCGGCTCAAGCCGCGTGATCTGCCGCAACATGAGGCGGACGCGATGTTAACGCATCGAGCGTCGTCGTCGGCGTCCGCTTCCAACTGCCCCCTCAATCGGTGGGGAGATGACGGCTGCCCGGTTGCGTTTGGTATAGCTGCTCCATCGTCCGGGCTGGGCATGTTCACCCGGAGACGTCTGCAAATTCGCCGGTGGTGGGGTTGAATATTTGTCGCCCGCGCCGCCGCGCACTCGCTTGTCAACCCCTTGTCCCTTATAATCGCAGGAGGGATGGGAGGGGGCGTTCTGACGAGGGTGGGTGGTTCATTCGCGTTTGGGGAATATTACTTGGACAGCGAACTCCGGTTTCCAGGAGGCTGTTGCTATGGCAAAGCCGTCTCCTGACGATCTGACGCGGCGAGAGCGCCAGATCATGGACATCATCTATGCGCGTGGAGCGACCTCGGTGAGCGAGGTGCTCGACGAGATGCCCGACCCGCCGAGCTACTCGGCCGTGCGGGCCCTGCTGCGCATCCTTGAGGACAAGGGGCACCTCAAGCATCGCAAAGTGGGGATGAAGTACGTCTACCAGCCGCAGCGGGCCCGACGACAGGCGGGCCGCTCGGTGTTGCGTCGGCTGGTGAACACCTTCTTCGATGGGTCGGCGGAAGAAGCTCTGGCGGCGCTGATGGACGTTGTCGGCGACGAGTTGTCCGACACGCAGCGGCATCGAATGGTCGAGATCGTCCGCACCGGCGGCGCCGGTCAGGACGATGAGCCGCGCGAGAACAACTGAAGGCAGAACCGCAGCAGCGTCATCCTGCGTGCCAAGTGACCTGCACACGCCCCACACCTGTGGGAAACGGCAGCCGCAGCAGACGACACGGCCCGTCGTGGCTCCAGCCGTCAGCTCCGCAGACCTGGTGCGGGGCGTCCACGTCACGCACGAGCACTTCGCATCCGGACGTGGAGGCGGTGAGGTCCAGAGTCAGCGTATGTGTGCCCGCGTCCCAGGTGACGCCGCGGAAGGTCGCCTCGGTGGGAACCAGCACCTGCGGGGCCGCGGCGGTGAGCAGGCACGTCATCACCGGGCCGGAGAGGTCGGCGGTGTAGTTGAGCAGCTTCTCCAGTGGCTCACGCAGCAGCAGAGACCGGACAAAGAGCTGCGGATCGAGGTGGTAGAAATGTGTGTGCTCGGCGTAGAGGCGATGCTTGTGTTTGCCGGGGCTGCCGTCGGGGCCGCGGTTGTGGAGCGTGGCCCAGTCGGGCACGTCCACGTCGATGCCCTCATACTGCCCGCGGCGAAGCTGGTCGAGCACGTCAGGATGGGTCAGGTGCATGAGGAACTGCTCGGGCACGAGGTAGCCGATGGCGTCGCCGGCGCCGAAGCGTGAGCAGAGCACCATGCCGCGCCGTTCGAGAAACCCGCCGACGATGAGCTGCTTGCGGGGATCACTGAGTGGCGCCTGGCAGGTGCCGGCGTGGGCGCGGGTGGGCACGGCCGGCACGGCCTGGTGGTCGATGGCGTAGTCGAGCATGAACCACGACGCGGCCCGGCCGATGCTGCTGCGCGCGGCCAGGTATTCGGCCCGGTCGGCGGTCTGGTCGTCGCCCAGCAGGCGCGCCAGCCGGGCCGCCCCGGCCTGGCCGTGCCATGCGAAGTTCAGCCCGTCGAACCAGAGGCACTTGCGCGTCAGGGCGGTGAACGTCAGGCCCGTCGCCCAGTCGTGGAAAATCTCGAAGTAGCGCAGAAGATCCCTGGCTAGCGACCACTGATCCTTGATGGTCCTGAGCAGGGCGGCGCGTGTGGCGTCGTCAGGCGCGAAATACACGCCGCACCACAGGCCGGCCAGTTGCATGCCATTGTACCACTCCAGGTCGATCGGTATGGCTCCGCCGCCCCAGATGGTTTTCTCCCAACAGTATTTCAGCCCGCTGACCGGCTCGACCTCCTGCGTGTATTGCGAGGGCTCGAAGCCGCGCAGCCCGCGGGCGAGGTTGGCGAAGCGCTTGGCCCGCGTATCGGCGCCCTCAGACCCGGGGTCGATGGCCCAGGTCGACCAGCCCAGCACGCGCAGGTTGTGCAGGATGTCCTGGATGTCGTCAGGGTCGTAGGTGTTGTCGCCGCCGAAGGTGAGCGTGGGCTGAGCGAGTTCGGCATCGAGTCGCTGCTTGAGCGGCTCGCAGCGGTCGTCACCGGTGACGTGGACAGGCGCGATGGTGTGCGTCATGCCGGCCGACCGCGGGATGCTGAAGCGGATCTGGTCGCCCTCGACGCCGACATACGGGCCGAAGAGCGTGGGGATGTCCGTGTCGACGACCTCGCCTTCAATCCGCAACCCCAGGTCGTGGCCGCGCTGCTGGGCGGCATACGCGCCGGCCAGCAGCGGCGGCAACGGGGCCAGCTTCAACGGCTTGGCGCCGAAGCGATCGTCGCGCGACAGATGTCGCAACCGCTGCACCACGTGAATGCGGTCGTCGGTCTGATCGACCCGGATCTCCTCCTCGCACGCGACCGGCGCCGCCAGGGCCAGGCGCACCCACTGGTCGATACAGGCCTGGTCCTCCTCACTGAGACCCTGAGCCAGTGCGCGCACCCTGGCGCTGTCAAAGCGGTCGCATCCCGCGAAGGGGCAGACGGCCACGCGGCCGGCGGGGCCCTTGAACATCAGCTTCTGCCAGCGTGAGACGGTCTCGACGCCGATCGGCGGGTTCTCAAAGACAAAGAGCAGGGGGATACCGCCCTGGTGAGTCCACAGCAGCATCCACGGCCGCGCGAAGGCGTGCCCGCCGGTCGCGTCGAAGGTGGGCGGGTGGCACTCGGCCGTGGTGATGAGCCGTGGACCGGCGGCGGTGGGGTAGAGCAGTGAGCTGCCCGCGAAGTTGGGATTCCACCAGGCGAAGGCGTCGCGCCGCCAGTCGAGCAACATGCCGGGGAACAGCAGCGTGTGCGTGAGTTGCCCCAGCAATTGGCGGTTGACGTCGGTCTGGTTCAGATCCAGCAGATCGAAGCGCTGGGTGGTCCAGTCGACATGCTCGCGCAGGCCCAGACTCGCCGTGCTCCGGCCTGCCGCGCCGCCGTCGAGGGCGAGCAATTCAAAGAGAATCGAGCCGTGCTGATCGTCGGTGTCGTGGAGGATCAGACGTTGCCGCTCAGCCGACCAGCAGAGAAACCCATTGCCCGGTTGGCGCACGCCGCGGTAGCCCGCGAACCGGCCGGCGCTGGTGGTCGACAGGCCGGGCTGCCACGGCGAGGCGTCGGATACATCGGTGCTCGAACAGTCGCTGCGGAGTGCGGGCATGGTCACGGGCGGACTCCCGGTGTCTTGGACACCTGTTTTGACACCTCTTCGTGGCGCGGTGAAAATGCCGCTCCCTCCTGTTCGGCAAGGCGTGATGCCGAGCCTTTGTCCAAGTCCCCAGGACCGCAAACCGGTCCTGTCGCGGAGCGAACCTAGAGCCATGGCGCTGAAAATCAAGACGGCCGACAAATGTCAACTCGATCTGGTGTCCCTGGGCGAATGCATGGTGCGTCTGAGCCCGCCGGGCGCCGGACGCATCGAGTTCGCCAACATGTTCGAGGTCTGGGTTGGCGGAGGTGAGTACAACGTGGCCTATGCGCTGGCGCGGCTGGGGCTGCGGACGGGATGGGTCGGCGGGCTGGTCGACAACCCGGTGGGCAGGCTCATTCTCAACCACGCCCGGGCGGTGGGTGTGGACACCTCGGCCGTGGTGATGGGCAAATACGACGGTGTGGGTCGCGAGGCCCGCATCGGGCTGAACTTCACGGAAGTGGGCGTCGGCCCGCGCGCCAGCGTGACGATGTATGACCGCGGCCACTCGGCCACGTCGAAGATGAAGCCCGGCGACGTCGACTGGAACAAGCTCTTCAAAGGGCGCGGCGTGCGCTGGCTGCACACCGGCGGCATCTTCACCTGCCTGAGCGAAACGACGCGCCAGGTCGCGCCCGAAGCGCTCAAGGCCGCCCACGAGGCCGGCACGATCGTCAGCTACGACCTCAACTTCCGCTCCAAGCTCTGGTCCAGCAAACAGGCGATCGAAACCACGCGCCCGCTGCTGCCGTACATCGACTGCCTGATCGGCAACGAGGAAGACTTCCAGAAAGTGCTCGGTTACGAGGTCGAAGGCGCGGATGCCAATCTCGAAGCCCTGCCCATCGAGTCGTACAAGAAGATGGTCCGTCGTGTGGCCAGGGATCATCCGAATCTCAAGGTGATCGGCACGACGCTTCGCGAGGTCGTCAGCGCCAGCGAGAACAACTGGTCGGCCATCCTCTACTGGGCCCAGACCGACACGTTCTACCAGGGCCCGCAGTTCGAGCGGCTTATCATCGAGGACCGCGTCGGCGGGGGCGACGGCTTCGCCAGCGGGTTTGCGTACGCATTTCTCAACGGCATGGACCCGCAGCAGGCGGTGAACTACGGCACGTGCCACGGGGCCCTGCTGCAGACGACACGCGGCGACACCAGCCAGATCACGCTCGAGGAACTGCGGCGCGTGGTTGGCGGCGGTGGGGCGCGGATCATCCGATGAATGGCGGGCGGGTATGAAACGCGTGCTGCTGATCGGCGATTCGACGCGCATCCGCTATGAGCCCCTGGTCGCCCAGATGCTCGGCGGCGCGGCGCGGGTGAGCGGCCCGACCGACAACTGCTGGTCGTCGCGACGCATCCGCGAACATTTCAACGACTGGATCGAGGCCGCACGCCCCGACGTGGTGCATCTGAACGCCGGTCTGCACGACATCGCCTTCAAGACCGAGCAGCAGAAGCCCAGTGACACGCGGCTGGTCGAGCCCGACGAATATCGCGAGAATCTGCTTGGGCTCGTCGAGTGGACGCGGACACGAACCGGCGCGCGGGTGATCCTGGCGACGACCACGCCCATCAACGAGGCGGCCCACAACGCCGCCAAGCCTGTGATCCGCCTGGAAGCCGATGTGCTGGCCTACAACGCGATTCTGCGCGACGTGGCGCAACAGACCAACACGGAGCTTAACGATCTGTATGCCGTGATGGCCGAGGCTCTGGCGCGTGAAGCGGCCAAAGGCGAGGCCGGCGAGAGCTTGCTCACGTCCGACGGCGTGCATTTCACCGACACCGGCTCGCACCTGCTGGCCGAGGCCGTCGCCGCGGCTGTGCGACGGGAGCTGTGACTGTCGCGAGGTGGATAACCGAGACGCGCCCGTGTCGCGGCCCGTCAGGCGGCGAATCCTCGCGCATGACCGGTTGTCCCGCTGGGTCGAAGTGCCTGGGCCGCGAGGTTTCGGGTGTCGGCCGCCAGATCGTCGAAACGTTCTTCGAGACAGGTGCATAGATCGCCGTAGCGAACCAGGGATCGGAAAAGCGGATCGTCACCGAGCAGCCAGAGGATCGCCGCGGCGGTGAGTTCGCGCTCGCCCGTGTTCCGATCGGCCGGACAGGCGAACAGGCCGTCACCGACCTGCATGCCCCCCAGGGCGGCCAGAGCGGTGTGATGGGCTGCGGCGACCTGCGGCGACGGCGAGGCGCGCCACTGACGCTGCATGGCGCCCAGGGCCGCCGCGGCCACTGCGGTGGCCAGCGGGTCGGGAATGGTGGCGGCGTGACTGGGGGAGTTGCGGGTTTCGACCTCATGGCCGAAGCTGCCATCCTCCGCCCGCATTTCCAGCAGGGCGGCGGTCATGTCGCGGCTGAGGGTCGTCGGGCCGTAGGTCAGTTCCGTCAGTCGGCGCAGCGCCAATCCCAGTAGCCCCGCCTGGCTCTGCAGAAGCCGCAACCGCAGCGGCAGACTGGGTGACGCCTCGCCCAACGGCCACCCCAGGTTTGCCGTCAGCATGCCATCGAGCAACAGATCCAGTCGATGCTGGCGGAAGTGGCGTTCGATCAGATGGACACTGTGCATGGAACCTCTCCGTCGCTTGGCCGTGCCGCCACGGGCACGCTGATTTTCGGCACTTGCCAGTACCTATCATATACCAAACAAAAGGAGAGTCAATGGCCGTCAACCGGGGGCGTGCTTTTCATCGCCGCGGTTTGCGGCTGGGGGCGGGCGGGTCGCCTTTGCCCGGCCAGTCGAGGCGGTGCATGACTTCGATCAGCATGGTATGGAGCGTGCGCTGGTCGGCCTGATCGAGAAAGCGTGTGACGTCCGCAGGCAGGGGGACCGGCTCGAAGCTCGCGAGCGCTCCGTCAGCCAGGTACAGGAGCAGTTGCAGCAGTTTGGCGTCACGATCCATGGTCTAGGTCTCCGCTTTGGGGCCTGACGTTCCAACTTATTTTCACGTAGCTGTATTTCAACTCATTTTTGCTGCGATTCACCATGTCAGACCGGACTTTGCGCATCGACAAGGCGCTGGTGCGCGTGCGGACGTGTCGGCAGGCCCGTACGGTGCCATCTCAAATTAAGGATTAATAGATATTATAATATGTCGTCTGGGATGCATGCTCCATGAAGCTAGTCCTCTAACCTGAATCCGCTCGTCCGCCAAGCCGCCTACCAAACCGCCTGCCACGCGGCGACCAAGGTCCTCAATCAAGCCGCCGTCGACCAAGTCGCCTGATGCAGCATCGATGCATCACTGACAGCGTTGTGTCCGCCTCACCTGCGTCTTATGGCTGATGTCCGGCCGCTCCTCCATTCGATGGCCGGTCGGTGTCTGACCCACAGCCCGGCAAGGTCTTCTCTGGCAGCTGATGATATCATAATGAAATCATAATGCAACACCCTAGAATAACCTGGATATGGTTGAGGTTCATACCTGCTGGGCAAGTAAAAGTGTGGTGCCCCGGCGCTAAGGCCGTGGCCGAGGGTCAGGAGCGAGTCTGTGCAAAAAAAGACGATCAATCTCACGGTACCCGAGCAGCTTGTGGGGGCGTTTGAAGAGGCCTGTGCCCGTTACGGCCACGGAAAACAGAAAGGCATGGTTCTGAGCGCCGCGATTCTGATGTTTCTCGAGGCGGATGGGCAGCAGCAGTCGACCTTTGTCAAACGGATCGCCGTGTCTCAGGTGGACGGACGGCTCGCCCTGCGCCCGGGGGTGGATCCCGGGGGACATGAGGCGTTGGAAGCTGGCGGTCAGGGCCAGGACGCGGCGTTGCTGCGCCCGCGTATCGCCGCCCGCCGGGCACGTGCGACGCAGCCGTCGGCGCTGCGCAACCTGCCGGCCTTGCCGCGCGTCGATGACGGCGACATGGCGCGGTAGACCGGTCACCCGCCGATTCACCGTATCTGAAAGGAAGAAGACGGAACTTTCGCAAGGGCGTGATGCTTGCGATCAGTTCACCACGTCGGCGGGTTCAAAAACGCGCAGCCGCCACGAAGGTTGCGGCGCGTGCGTCGGGTCATGCGACTCTATCGCGGGGCCGCGCTGCAGCAGGGTCTGAACGCGCACGGACATACGCGAGGGGTTGGACACAAGAGGCCGCTGCGCCCCGCTCTGCCGATGACGTGGCCCCCGGTGCGGCGTCGAGCCCGGGCGCCGAACTATGGGCGCCGTCGCGGGTGCATCCTCGCCGGACGCCGGCGAGGGCGCAACCGCCGCCGCTGCAACGCGGCCGCCAGCCGCCGAGTGCGCGTCGCCGGCGAAAGTCCGAAGCTGGTGCATCCAGTCGAGCACGAACTGGGTCATGGCCAGGCCAAACAGATCGCACCAGGCTTCCTTGCCCGGGTCGGCGAGCAGATCGCCGGCGGCGCTTGGCGCGGACGTCGTCGCGGAGGGGTCGCCGCGCTGGCCAAAGTGATAGATCCACGCTTCCATGTATTCGTGGCAGATGGTTTGTATCTGCTCGGCTTCACAGGGCGTGGTGCTGACATAGATCACTTTGCCGTCGTTGTCGCACAGACCGACGCATGGCTGCCCTTCGTGGTCGATCAGGCCGTCAACGAAACGCACACGGTAGAGATAGGGGCCGACACGCAGGGTCATGGTTCACCTCGCAGAACGGACATGCGAATCCGCGACAGGTCGTGGTTGCGGCCGATGCCCGTGGATATCATCGGCGCCGATTCTCGGCGCACGTGCCCACAGGCTGGCACTGGCGCGCTCCAGGACCGCAGCTCGTCGCTGAGGACAAGCAGTGGTACCCATCGAACGACGCGGCTCGCCTGCGCAGCGGCGCTCGAGGTCACGTGGCGCAAAGACTGGGCTGACTGCTTGCGGCTGTGACGTCGGCCGTGAAGGCAATGGGCGTGCGGTGCGGGGAAGAAAAAACCTCCGCCTCAGGGCTCCGATTCCTGTAGGCGGAGGCGCGCCACGGCACAAAAATGTTGCGGGCCTATGGGCCCGGTACGCGCGTATCCTAGCCGAGCCGCGCGCAGCCTGTCAACGGGAGTCAACGAGACGGACATATTTAACGCAAATCCATATTAGTCAATATTTTACAATCATGAAAGCCGTCTTGGGCGTCATGGCTGATGTGGTCGTGGCGGCGACGGAAACTCAGTGCCACCACACCATTAGCCGCATCGCAAGTGGTGCTGACACGACTTGTGGATTGGATGTGGAAAAGATGTCTGTGACGGCTGGTGGTATCGCAGTGGCGGTATGCAAGCTCTGCCGGCTGGGCAGCACGGCGGATGAAATCAAGAGTTTGAAGGGTGCTGCCATGCCAGCATGGTGTGGACGGGGTCCACAGGGCTTCGATCACTGGTGGCGGCGACGGGGTCACGGCCCGCCTCCATGGGGACGCGGCTCGGCCCCGTCGGGCCCCGGTGCGGGGGCTTGGGCGGCAGGGCACGCTGGCAAGTTCCTCGGGTCCGGCTAGGCTTGTCGCCGTCATGGTTCCCGCGACCGGCACGTGCCGCCGATGGAGCGTTCGCCCCATGTCAACCGCAACGCCTGCTGAGACTTCCGTCGCCTCATGGGTAGCGCATGCGCCGACCGGGCCGGTGGATACCCGCCGCAGCCCTCACGCGGCCCTGCGCACACTTGACCTTGCGGCAGCGCGACTGCGCGGCGGGCCGCTGCTGCAACGCCAGCAGACCTGCTTGCGGGTGAGTCTGGCCTTCGGTGCCGAGCAACTTGAAGAACATGGCAACTTTCACGATCTGAAACTCACGGCCGGTCTGGCTCAAGGCCCTTACAAGGGGCCGGTGTACATCGACTCGGATCTGCACAAATGGCTGGAGGCCGTCGCGTGGGCCTGCGCCGATCGTTCGAATGCCGACGATCCAGACGTTCGCCCCATGCTGACGCGGACGATAGACCTGCTCGCCGCCGCCCAGGCCGAAGACGGCTATCTGAACAGCCACTTTCAGGTGAAAGATCCCGCGGGTCGCTTCCGCGATCTGACCGGGGCGCACGAACTCTATTGTTTCGGCCATCTGGCGCAGGCGGCGGTGGCGGCGGCGCGGGGAGCGGGCGATGCGAAACTGCTGGCCGTGGCGCGGCGGTTCGGCGATCTGCTGTGCCAGACGTTCGGGCCTGGCCAACGGGAAGGAGCGCCAGGTCATCCCGGGCCGGAGATGGCGCTGGTCGAACTGTACCGACAGACCGGCGAGCGGCGGTACCTCGAATTGGCGCGGTTCTTCCTGGACCAGCGCGGCCGCGGCTTCTTCGCGCGCGAACGCCAGGCCAACGATCCAGCCCGGCCGGTGCGCGATCCCAGCTACTGGCAGGACGCGACGCCGGTGCGCGAGGCCGATGAAGTCGTCGGCCACGCCGTGCGACAGCTTTATCTGCTCGGCGGCGTGGCGGATGTTTACCTGGAGACCGGCGAGCAGGCCCTGCTGGACGCCGCGCTGCGGCAATGGGCCGACTTCACCCAGCGAAAGATGTATATCACCGGCGGTGCGGGCTCGACGCGGCACGGCGAAGCGTTTGAGACCGGCTATGTGCTGCCGTCGGCCGCGACCTATTGCGAGACGTGCGCAGCCGTGGCGGTGGTGCTGTGGGCCTGGCGCATGCTGCTGGCCACCGGCGAGAGCTGCTACGCCGACGTGATGGAGCGGGCGCTCTACAACAACGTGCTGGCGGGTATCGGTCTGGACGGGCGAAGCTGGTTCTATGTCAACCCGCTGGCGACCGACGGGCCGGTGAAGCGACAGGCGTGGTTCGGCTGCGCGTGCTGTCCGCCCAATGCCATGCGCCTGCTGGCGAGTCTGGACCACTACCTGGCCACCGGCGACGACGACAGCGTGCAGATTCACCATTTCGCGCCCGCAACGGTGGTCGCGGCGGGCTTGCGGCTGAGCATCGAAACGTCGTATCCGTGGGGCGGCCATGTGCATCTGCGCGTGCAGCGGGCCGACGGCGCCACCGGACGGCAGACCGAGATCGCCCTGCGTCTGCCGGACTGGTCGGCCGCCCATGAACTGCGGATCAACGGTCGGCCCGCGGCGTCCGAGCATGCGCGCGGGTACGTACGTGTGCGGCGAGTATGGCGCGAGGGCGATGACCTGGAACTGCGTCTGGACATGCAGCCACGCTGGGTCGAAGCTCACCCTCGCCTGGAATCCGCAGGCGGACGTCTGGCCATTCAGGCCGGGCCGGTGGTGTACTGCATCGAGCAGGCCGATCTGCGTGAAGACGAAGACGTGCGGCTGCTGCGCGTCGATGCCAGGCAGCCGCTGGGGCCTGTGTGGCGCGGCGATCTGCTCGGCGGGGTGATGACCGTCGAGGGGTGCGGCTTCGTCGATCCGGGCCGGTGGACAGGCCAGCTTTATCGACCGCTGTCCAATCCACATCCCAGGCGACGCGCGGTGTCGTTCACAGCCATTCCCTACGGCTGGTGGGCCAACCGCGTCCCCGGCCCGATGCGCGTCTGGCTGCCGCGAGGGTAGAGGTGGCGTGCGGGTTTCCGATGGTCGATGATCGCTCATCCCTTTTTCACTGTCTCATGCGTGCCTCGTATTTTTCATTTTTCATTCTGCATGTTTCATTCTCCGAAGAAGCGCGAAGCGCGGCGGGCGGCTGCGGGGGTGATCGCATAAACCGCCTTCGCCGCCCGATCCGAGAGCGGGGAGAGGTTCGCACAGGGC
>JAANMW010000213.1_pt1 | contig 65595 bp, 54 predicted proteins | sample 7279671 | NCBI WGS metagenome assembly JAANMW01 (sample SAMN14094541, study PRJNA606508) | bioreactor metagenome | isolation source: A lab-scale SPAN reactor treating ammonium-rich wastewater day 247 | place: Ireland: Galway | collected 2017-09-19 | reverse complement strand
CAACGCATTATTTTGCGCGATGGCAGCGCACTGGACATCGCAGAGCAAGCACGGAGTGAGGGCGTGCGCTCGCTGCGCGAGTCCGGGCTGCACAAGGCGCGCCAGGGCCTGACCTCACTCGAGGAAGTCCTGGCCGTCACCAACCTATAAGAACTATCAGACAAGGAAGCGCAATGGCAACCGCTGCATCACGGAGCATCAAGGATTTTGTCTTTGAATGGGAGGGCAAGGACCGCAACGGAAAAATCGTTCGGGGTGAAATCCGCGCATCGGGGGAAAACCAGGTGCAAGCCTCCTTGCGTCGGCAGGGCGTTTTCCCCACAAAGATCAAGAAGCGCCGCATGCGCTCGGGCAAGAAAATAAAGCCCAAGGACATCGCACTGTTCACGCGGCAGATGGCGACCATGATGAAAGCAGGCGTACCCCTGCTGCAAGCCTTTGACATCGTAGGGCGCGGAAACACGAACCCCAGCGTGGGCAAGTTGCTCAACGAGATCCGCGGAGATGTGGAAACCGGCACCTCGCTCAACGGGGCATTCCGCAAATACCCAATGTATTTCGATAGCCTGTATTGCAATCTGGTCGAAGCTGGCGAAGCCGCCGGTATCCTGGAAGCTCTGCTGGATCGGCTAGCGCTTTACATGGAAAAGACGGAGGCGATCAAATCCAAGATCCGGTCTGCGTTGATGTACCCTATTTCGGTTGTTATCGTGGCGTTTGTCGTAGTAACGGTGATCATGCTCTTTGTGATCCCGGCATTCAAGGAGGTATTCGCTAACTTTGGAGCCGAACTACCAGCCCCAACACTATTTGTAATGGCAATCAGTGACATATTCATAAAGTGGTGGTGGCTGATTTTTGGTGTCATCGGTGGTGGTTTTTACTTCTTCATGCAGGCATGGCGTCGTAATGAGAAGATGCAAATAGTGATGGACCGGCTGTTACTGCGCATCCCGATCTTTGGCGACCTGATCAACAAATCTGCCGTCGCACGGTGGACCCGCACACTCTCCACCATGTTCGCCGCTGGCGTTCCGCTGGTTGAAGCACTAGATTCCGTTGGAGGTGCCGCCGGCAATTCGGTCTACGCCATGGCAACCGACAAGATCCAGCAGGAAGTGTCCACCGGCACCAGCTTGACTGCCGCCATGAGCAATGCCAATGTATTCCCTTCTATGGTGATACAGATGTGTGCCATTGGTGAAGAATCTGGCTCCATTGACCACATGCTGGGCAAGGCGGCTGATTTCTACGAGGCCGAAGTCGACGAAATGGTAGCCGGGTTGTCAAGCTTGATGGAGCCCATCATCATCGTATTCCTCGGCACCCTGATCGGCGGTATTGTGGTGTCGATGTACCTGCCGATCTTCAAGCTGGGCCAGGTCGTCTGATGCTGCTGGCACCGTGGTCGGATGCCGCGCTGGCGGGCATCCTGGGTTTGCTGGTGGGCAGCTTCCTGAATGTCGTGATCTACCGCATTCCCAAAATGATGGAGCGCCAATGGGCCGCTGAATGCGCTGACTATGCGGCAACGACTGCTGGCAACCAAGCCCCCGCGGCAACGCAGCCAGAGGTTTTCAACCTGTCCCGGCCACGTTCTCGCTGCCAGGCTTGCGGGCACCAGTTGCGCTGGTACGAAAACATTCCGGTGCTCAGCTACATATTCCTGCGAGGCCGCTGCTCCTCGTGCGGGGTCGGCATCAGTGCCCGCTATCCGATGGTCGAGCTCTTCACGGCAGGGTTGTTCTTCTTCTGCGTGCAGCACTGGGGCGCCACACCGGCCGGACTGGCATGGTGTTTCTTTTCCGCCATGCTGGTCGCCCTGGCCTTCATCGACTGGGATACCACCCTGTTGCCCGACGATCTGACCTTGCCGCTGTTATGGGCAGGCCTGCTGGCGTCAGCCCTGCAATGGATCGAGGTGCCTCTTTTCAGTGCAGTGATGGGCGCAGTTGCCGGCTACCTCTCACTCTGGCTGGTCTACTGGGGTTTTAAACTGGCCACGGGCAAGGAAGGTATGGGTTATGGCGATTTCAAGCTGTTCGCCGCGTTGGGTGCCTGGTTTGGCTGGCAGGCGCTCGTCCCGCTGATCCTGATGGCCTCCGTGGTGGGGGCCATCATCGGTATCGCACTCAAAATTGCCAGCAGCCTGCGCGAAGGGGGCTATGTTCCTTTTGGCCCCTTTCTGGCCGGTGCGGGTTTTCTCGGTATGGTTTTTGGCCCTCAGGCCATTCTGGACAACCTGCTAAAGACCCTGGGCCTGTGAACCGCGCGCCAACTTCCTCTGTACGGATAGGACTGACCGGCGGTATTGGCAGCGGGAAAAGTACGGTAGCCCGTATCCTGGTCAACCGCGGAGCAATTCTCCTGGATGCGGACCAGATCGCCCGAGAGATGACCCAGCCTGGCGGTCTGGCCATGCCGTCGATTGTTCAAACCTTTGGATCCGAATACATGGATGCCAGTGGGGCCCTGGACCGTGCACGCATGCGTAACCTCGCTTTTTCCAGGCCTGAGTCGCGCAAACAACTCGAAGCTATTCTCCACCCCCTGGTTGCCCAATGCACTGAAAGCCGTGCCTGCGCTGCAGAAGCAGCGGGGCGGCGCCTGCTGGTATTTGACATCCCCTTACTGGTGGAATCAGGGCACTGGCCACGCCAGCTCGATGCAGTGGTGGTGGTTGATTGCCGAACCGAGACACAAATCGACCGCGTCATGGCGCGCAATGCCCTTGACCGAAAAACCATTGAAGGCATCATTGCTGCGCAGTCCAGCCGGGCTGTCCGGCGCCGGGCAGCCGATGCAGTCCTCTACAACGACCAGTTGTCCCTGGAAGCACTGCAATCCCAGGTGGATGCACTCGCCACACGGTTCGGGCTATGATGAGCGCCCAGGAAGCAGCCCGCAGAACATGCTCGCGATCCCCATGAAAAAAACGCCCCCCCCTATGCCACCATACCTCGGTAGGCCATGGCTACGCGGCGCAATCCCGACAAGCCCCCTTCGTCCTTCAGGGCGGCCCCCCACCCGGAACCTGGCAGCGTGATTCTTTACGAATACCCCTTCAACGAACGCATTCGCACCTATCTGCGACTGGAACTGCTGTTCCGGCGGCTGGGCGAACTCATCGCTCGCACCGAGGCACTGGACCACCACTTTGCCTTGACCACCATCTTCGAGATCATGGACGTCGCCGCCCGTGCTGATCTGAAATCGGATGTGCTCAAAGACATTGAAAAACAGAAACATCAGCTGGACGGCTACCGTGGCAACCCTGCCATCTCGGAAGCAGCGCTGGACGGCATCGTAGCCCAACTCGACCACTGTTTCACCCGCCTGAACACCCAGACCGGCAAGACAGGCCAGCCCTTGACGGAAAACGACTGGCTCATGGCCATCCGCAGCCGGGCCGGTATTCCGGGGGGCACCTGTGGTTTTGACCTGCCTAGCTACGCTGCCTGGCAGCACCGCCCCGCAAAGGAGCGACAGCAAGCACTCGAAGGCTGGGTCAGCACGCTGGCTCCGTTGGCAGAATCCATTTTTCTGCTGCTCAAGCTTCTGCGCGACACAGGCGTCGCCCAAAAGGTGGCTGCCGAACGGGGGCAACTGCAACAAAACCTGCCCCAGGGCCGCACCTTTCAGTTGCTGCGCCTGCGCATTGACCCCGCACTGGGATTAGTCCCCGAGATCAGCGGTAACCGGCTTATGGTTTCAGTGCGCCTGATGCAGCAGCAAGCTGATGGGCATTTGCTGGCCAACACGGAAGACGCCGTTTTTGAACTGACTCTGTGCGCCTGAGGACGCTGTGGAACCATGTCACCCCAGCCACCCACTGATTCTTCATTCGCTCGCCAGGTGGCCTGTCCCGCCTGTCGCGGCCCCAGCCTCTATAGCCCACAAAACCCCTGGCGCCCTTTCTGCAGTGAGCGTTGCAAGCAGATGGATCTGGGCGCCTGGGCAAGTGAAGGGTTTCGCGTCCCTGCCGAGGCACCTCCCGACGAGGCGCCCTTTGGTGACCCGCGAACGAGTATTGAGTGAAATACGGCTCTAACGCTTACTCAGCAAGCGTTAGAAGCTACTTTTTTAATAGTATTTCAGGATCGAACGGTACGCCACGCTCCTGGGCCAGCCAGTCCAGCACAGGCACGGCGCCCGGCAATACCGGGCGCACCACAGGGGGCCAAGCTTGCCAGGACATGGCCTGGCCTTCGCGCATCTCCAAGTCGCCCGTCCATTCCCACACCTTGCACCAGTGCAGCCGCACGAGCGCGTGAGGATAATCGTGTTCCGTCACTTTCCAGACCTGCGCCGGGCCGATGGTGACGCCAAGCTCTTCGATCAGCTCACGGCGTAGCGCCTGCTCGACGGTCTCGCCCGCTTCGATCTTGCCGCCCGGAAACTCCCAGTAACCGGCATAGGCCTTACCGGGCGGCCGGGTGGTGAGCAGCAAAGCGCCATCACGGCGCAACAGGATGCCCACCGCCACTTCAGTGTGCGTGCGCGGTGCGGGGGACGTGGCGGCTTCAGCCACCGTGGCGCCCTGCATAGTCGCGGGCAAACTGGTAGGCCACGCGGCCGCTGCGCGAGCCACGCTCCAATGCCCAGACCAGCGCTTCGGGGCGCGCTGCCTCAATGGAGGCCGCAGACACTCCCAACGACGCCAGCCACTGCGCGGTGATGGCCAGGTATTCGTCCTGGCTGAAAGGGTAAAAGCTCACCCACAGACCAAAACGCTCCGAGAGAGAAATTTTCTCCTCCACCCCTTCTCCCGGATGGATTTCGCCATCATCGGTATGCGTGTAGCTGAGGTTCTCCCTCATGTATTCGGGTAGCAGATGGCGGCGGTTGCTGGTCGCGTAGATCAGCACATTGGGCGTGGCAGCCGCTACCGAGCCATCCAGAATGGACTTGAGTGCCTTGTAGCCCGGCTCACCGTCTTCGAAGCTCAGGTCATCACAGAAGACAATGAATTTTTCGGGCCGCCCGGCCACTACTTCCACGATGTCCGGCAAGTCGGTGAGATCGGCTTTGTCCACCTCGATCAGTCGCAGCCCCTGCGGTGCATAGGCATTCAGACAGGCCTTGATGAGCGAGGATTTCCCCGTGCCACGCGCACCGGTCAGCAGCACATTGTTGGCCGCGCGCCCTTCGACAAACTGCCGCGTGTTGCGCTCGATCTTTTCCTTCTGACCGTCGATTTCCTTCAAGTCCGCCAACTGCATCGCAGCCACATGGCGCACAGGCTCCAGCGTGCCGTGGCCACTGCTGCGCTTGCGGTAACGCCAGGCGATAGCCCCCAGCCAGTCGGGCGCGCACAAGGGCTGCGGCAACACGGACTCGATGCGTGCGATGAGTTGCTCTGCACGCATCATCAGATGGTCAAATTTATCGTTCATTTCGGCACCAAGAGCTTACACATCAAGCGCTAACAGCTAGCAATTCAGGAGCGATAATCCGCATTGATGGTGACATAGTCATGGCTCAGATCGCAGGTCCACACCGTCTCTGCAGCATCACCACGTCCCAGCACAACGCGCACCGTGATTTCGCTCTGCTGCATGACGCGCTGTCCGTCTTCTTCTCGGTACTCCGGGTTGCGCCCGCCTTTCACCGCCACATGTACATCGTCAAGGTACAAGTCGATGCCGGTCTGGTCCAGATCATCGATACCGGCATAACCCACGGCGGCCAGGATGCGGCCCAGGTTCGGGTCGCTGGCGAAGAAGGCCGTCTTGACCAGCGGCGAATGCGCAATCGCGTAGGCCACCTTGCGGCATTCCTCGCCCGTCTTGCCTCCCTCGATGCGGATCGTAATGAACTTGGTGGCACCCTCACCGTCCCGCACGATGGCCTGCGCCAGTTGCTGCGCAATGTGCAACATGGCCGCCTTGAGCGTCCGGCCCTCGGGACTTTCCAGTGAGTTGATGAGCGCATTGCCCGCCTGGTGCGTGGCGACGACCATGAAGCAGTCGTTGGTCGAGGTATCGCCATCGATGGTGATGCGGTTGAACGACTGATCGGCAAGCTCACGCGCCAGTTGCTGCACCAGGGCGGGTGCCACACAGGCGTCGGTTGCCAGAAAACCCAGCATGGTGGCCATGTTCGGGCGGATCATGCCAGCGCCCTTGCTGATCCCCGTGACCGACACCGTGGCGCCGCCCAGTTGCACCTGGGTGCTGAACGCCTTGGCCACCGTATCGGTGGTCATGATGCCTTCGGCCGCACGGCCCCAATGGTCGGGGCGCGCATCGGCAAGGGCAGCAGGCAGCCCAGCCGTAATGCGGTCAACTGGCAGGGGCTCCATGATGACGCCAGTGGAGAACGGCAGCACTTGCGTGGAGGCGACACCCAGCTGCGCGGCCAGTGCATCGCAGGTGGAGCGGGCACGCTGCAGCCCATCCTGGCCGGTACCGGCATTGGCGTTGCCGGTGTTGACCACCAGGGCACGAATGCCTTGGCCCTGGTGCAACGCCAGGGATTCACGGCACACCTGCACGGGCGCTGCGCAAAAACGGTTCTGCGTGAACACGCCGCCGACGGTCGCCCCTTCATCGAGCAGAAAGACCGTCAGATCCTTGCGGTGGGCCTTGCGCACGCCCGCTTCGGCGACGCCAATGCGCACCCCGGCGACCGGGTGCAGGTCCGAGGGAACGGGAGCGGAGAGATGAACGGGCATGGTGTTTCCTTCCAAAAACTCGGCCGATGATACGCAGTCACCGTGCCACCGAAATGAAAACACGGGCCGAAGCCCGTGTCAGATGCGAAAGCAGGTTCAGGCGAGCTTGCCGTGGCACTGCTTGTATTTCTTGCCGCTTCCACAAGGGCAAGGATCGTTGCGACCCACGCGGCCACCGGCTGCCACTTTTTGCTGCACGCTCAGTGTTCTTTCATCCACCGTGGTTTCCACCTCGCCGGTTTCCGTCGGCGCGGTGTAGGTCACATTGGCAATGTTCTCAGCCCGTTGCTCCATGTCTTCGGCCACTTGGTCCAGTTGGTCAGGCGACTGCACCTGCACCGTCATCAAGATCTTTGTGACCTCGTTCTTCACCATATCGAGCAGTTGGCGGAACAGTTCAAAGGCTTCGCGCTTGTATTCCTGCTTGGGCTGCTTTTGTGCATACCCGCGCAGGTGGATACCCTGGCGCAGGTAGTCCAGTGCGCTCAGGTGATCACGCCAGTTGGAGTCGAAAGTCTGCAACAACACTACACGCTCGAACTGGGTGAAATTCTCCTGGCCCACCAGTTGCACCTTCGCCTCGAAGGTGTCATGGGCGGCTTGAACGACCTTCTCCAGAATTTCATCGTCGGTGACGGAGCTGGACCCTTCCACCAGCGACTGCAACGCCATCGGGATCTGCCACTCTTCGGCCAGCACCTTTTCAAGCGCCGGGAGATTCCATTGCTCCTCGACCGATTCCGCAGGAACATGTTCACGCACAATGTCGCTGAAGCAGTCCTCGCGCATGGCAGCGATCACGTCGGACAGATCGGCGGCATCAAGAATGTCATTGCGCTGCTGGTAAATCACCTTGCGCTGGTCGTTGGCCACGTCGTCGTATTCAAGCAGCTGCTTGCGCACATCAAAGTTACGCGCTTCGACCTTGCGCTGCGCCGATTCGATGCTGCGCGTGACGATGCCGGCCTCGATGGCTTCTCCATCGGGCATCTTGAGCCGATCCATGATGGCCTTGACACGGTCACCCGCGAAGATGCGCATCAGCGAATCGTCCAGGCTCAGGTAAAAGCGCGAGGAGCCAGGGTCACCCTGGCGGCCCGAACGGCCGCGCAACTGGTTATCGATACGGCGTGACTCATGGCGCTCAGTGGCAATGATGCGCAGGCCGCCCAGTTCTTTGACCTTGTCATGCTCGACCGACCAGTCGGCGCGCGTCTGGGCAATGCGCGACTGCTTCGTGCTCTCATCCAGGGTTTCATCGGCCTCAATGGCAGCGATGTCCTTCTCGATATTGCCGCCCAGCACAATGTCCGTTCCGCGGCCTGCCATGTTGGTAGCAATGGTGATCATGCCGGCGCGCCCGGCCTGGGCCACGATGTCGGCCTCGCGGGCGTGCTGCTTGGCGTTGAGCACCTGGTGCGGCAAGCCCACCTTGTTCAACAGCTCATCGATGATCTCGGAGTTCTCGATCGAGGTGGTACCCACCAACACGGGCTGCCCGCGCTCGTGGCACTCGCGGATGTCCTTGATGGCCGCTTCATACTTCTCGCGCGTCGTCTTGTACACGCGGTCGAGCTGGTCGTCGCGTTTGCTCGGGCGGTTGGGCGGAATCACCATGGTTTCCAGGCCGTAGATTTCCTGGAATTCATAGGCCTCGGTATCGGCCGTTCCCGTCATCCCCGAGAGCTTGTTGTAAAGGCGGAAATAGTTCTGAAAGGTGATCGAGGCCATCGTCTGGTTCTCGGCCTGGATTTGCACGCCTTCCTTGGCTTCGACGGCCTGGTGCAGTCCTTCGCTCCAGCGGCGCCCCGCCATCAGGCGGCCAGTGAATTCGTCAACGATGACGATCTCGCCCTCTTGCACCACATAGTGCTGGTCCCGGTTATAGAGGTGGTTGGCGCGCAGCGCAGCATACAGGTGGTGCATCAACGTGATGTTGGCCGGATCGTAGAGCGAGGCGCCCTCCGGAATCAGGCCGTTGGCTGCCAGCACACGCTCGGCTGTCTCGTGGCCCTGCTCGGTCAGGAACACCTGGTGCGTCTTTTCGTCCACCGTGAAGTCACCAGGCTTGGTGACGCCTTCACCCGTACGCGGATCGGCCTCACCTTCCTGGCGCACCAGCAAGGGAACAATTTTGTTCATCGCCAGATAGGTCGCTGTGTGGTCTTCGGCCTGGCCACTGATGATGAGCGGAGTGCGCGCCTCGTCGATCAGGATGGAGTCCACTTCATCGACGATGGCAAAGTTCAGCTTGCGCTGCACGCGGTCATTTGCCTCGTAGACCATGTTGTCGCGCAGATAGTCGAACCCGTACTCGTTGTTCGTGCCGTAGGTGATGTCGGCGTTGTAGGCGGCCTGCTTTTCCTCGCGTGGCATGTTGGGCAGGTTGATACCCACCGTTAGCCCGAGAAAGTTGTACAGACGCCCCATCCACTTGGCGTCGCGGCCTGCCAAATAGTCGTTCACCGTCACCACGTGCACACCGTCGCCGGACAGGGCATTGAGGTACACCGGCAGGGTTGCCGTCAGTGTCTTGCCCTCGCCGGTACGCATTTCAGCGATCTTGCCGTAGTGCAATCCCATGCCGCCAAGAAGCTGCACATCGAAATGGCGCATCTTCATGACGCGCTTGGAACCTTCGCGCACCACCGCAAACGCTTCGGGCAGCAGCGCATCGAGCGATTCGCCAGCGGCTACGCGGTCCTTGAATTCCTGTGTCTTGGCACGCAGTGCATCATCGCTCAGCGCCTCGTACTCGGGCTCCTTTGCATTGATGATGGCCACCGTCTTGCGGTACTGCTTGAGAAGCCGGTCATTGCGGCTGCCGAAAATTTTAGTGAGAAAGTTGGTGGCCATGCGAACAGGTTCGCCCTGCGCGCCAGTGCACGCCGAACGACCAGAATCCTGTGAAGTAGTGAGTTCAGTTGGGGCCTGCGCCTGCTAATACAAGCGGTCCGCCGTTACCGGCAGGCTCTGGCCCCCAAAAAGCGATTTTACCTGCCTGCAGACAGCACGGGCTCAGCAGCACCTTGCAATGCGACCTGCGCGCCGGGGGCTCCTCCTGCCAAGAGGAATTTCTGGGGGTTCTGCGGCACGCCCTGCACCAGCACCTCGAAATGAAGATGCGGCCCGGTCGAGCGCCCTGTGGTCCCCACCTCGGCAATCTTCTGGCCACGGCGCACCAGGTCGCCGCGCTGGACCAGTACCTTGGATGTATGGGCGTAGCGGGTGACCAATTGGTTGCCATGGTCCAGCTCGACCATGTTGCCAAAGGCTGGATGGAACTCCTGGGTGATGACCACGCCGCCCGCAGCAGCAACGATATCCGACCCGGTAGGGGCCGGAAAGTCGAGCCCTGCATGCAATGCGGACTTCCCCGTGAAGGGATCGATGCGAAAACCAAACGTGGAACCAGCCGCCGTGCCCGGCACGGGGAGCTCGGTGGGAGCCATGTATTTGCTGATGCGCTGGTCAAACAAGCGCGACTCCAGCACCGTCATCAGGTCGATGCGCTGGCCCGCCACCTGTTCCAGCTCGGCAAGGCTGGCCTCCAGTTCCTGCACCGTGAGAGAGCGCGCCGACAGCAAGGCCCCACCCATGCCCGGCAATCGCGCCTTGTCGGCTGGAGGCGTAATGCCTGCGAGTCCTGAGACACGGTCCCCCAACGATTCGAGCTCCACCATGCGCGCCTGCATTTCGCCCAGCTTGCGGGCAATGGCATCCAGGTTGTGTCGCATGAAGCGGTCACGCTGCTCGAATTCATCTTGCACCACCAGCCGCACCAGCGATCCGACCACGGGCCAGCCTTCCCGCGCGCCTTTGAGAAACACCAGATGGTAGAGAAGAGCCGCCATGCACATCAGCACCAGAGACGCCGCCAGGGCTGCTGCCACCAGCCGCCCCCCGGTCAACTGGAGCGTCCTGCTGCGGGTCAGCCGCGAGTCCATGATAATCAACTGCATTCTTGATTTCCTGTATTTCCCAAGCCCCCATGAACCGCCGCCACCACGCCGTCACCCTGCAACAAGCCGCAGACGAAGCGCCCATGCTGGCGAAACTGACAGCGCTATCGCGGGAATCGAGCGAACGGCTTCGGGCGGTGGAATCCTTGATTCCGCCTGCACTGCGCCCGGCGCTGCAGGCCGGCCCCATTGAGGGCCAGACCTGGTGCCTGGTGGTGCGAAACAACGCAGCAGCGGCCAAACTGCGCCAGTTGCTGCCTGCCATGCAGGCCCATCTGCGCAGCAAGGGGTGGGAGGTTAACGTGATTCGCCTGAAAATTCAAACCGGAACGTCTTGAATACAAGGGAAAACCCCTGGTTTCAAGACCCATTCAATCCCGGCCGCGCAGCGTCCGGCTGAGCAGAATGACCGGAACCAAGCCCACCAGCACCAGCGCCAGCGAGGGCAAGGCCGCCTCGCCCAAGCGTTCGTCACGGGCCAATTGATAGGCCACCACAGCCAGCGTGTCGCTGTTGAAGGGGCGCAGCACCATGGTGGCAGGCAACTCTTTCATCACATCCACAAAAACCAGCAGGGCCGCTGCGGCAGTCGAGCGACGCAACAGGGGCCAGTGGACACCGACCAGAAGGCGGCCACTGCGCGCGCCCAGCATGCGCGCCGAATCGTCCAGACTGCCCGGGATACGGGCATAGCCGCTTTGCACCGACTGCAGCGCCACTGCGCAAAACCGCACCAGGTAGGCCCAGACAATGCCCACCGCGGTGGTGGTCACCAGCGCCCCCACCCCCCAGCCCGGAACCAACTCTTGCAACCAACCCACAGGCAGTAACAGGCCCACCACAATGACGGCACCTGGCACCGCATAACCCACACTGGCAAGCCGCACCACGCCGCGCGTCAATACATCAGGACGGCGGCGTACCGCAAAGGCCAGCGCCAGTGCCACCAGCACAGCCAGCCCGGCGGTCATTCCCCCCAGGCGGACACTGTTCCAGGCCCATTCCAGAAAACGCCCCCAGGGCAACACCGACCAATCGGATGCCAAAGGGCGCAGCATAAAACCCACGGGCGCCACAAAGCCCATGAGCACCGGCACCGTGCATACCGCCCAGGCCAACCAGCGGCGCACGCCGTGCAGGGGCACTGGCAAAGCTTCGGTCGCGGCCGCATGACCCGGACCCGCCGCCGAAAAGCGCATGCGCCGCTGGGCTCGGTGCTCCAGCCACAAAAGCCCCATGACCAACGCCAGCAGCATGGTGGACAGTTGTGCTGCCGCCGTGCGGTTGTCCATGGACAACCATGCCTTGAGGATGCCGGTCGTAAAGGTCTGTATGCCGAAGTAGCTGGTGACGCCAAAATCGGCCAGTGCTTCCATCAGCACGAGCGCCACACCGGCTGCAACGGCCGGGCGGGCCAGGGGCAGCGCAATAGTGGCAATGCGGCGTGAGAGCGGCGCACCGAGCAGTCGCGCGGCCTCCATCAGGTGGGCAGCACGCTCACCCAGCGCCGTGCGTGCGAGCAGGTACACGTAAGGGTAGAGCGCAAAAATAAACACCCAGATAGCGCCCCACAGACTGCGGACCTCCGGCAGCAGGCGGCCTTCCAACCCAAACGCCGCACGCAGTCCCACCTGGAGCGGGCCGCTGAACTGCAGGAAATCGGTATACGCATAGGCCGTGACATAAGCCGGCATGGCCAGGGGCAGCAGCAGCAACCATTCGAGCATGCGCCGCCCCGGAAAATCAAACAGGGTCACGACTGCCGCTGCGGCCGTTCCCACGAACGCGGCCCCCAGCCCCACCCACAGGGCAAGCCAGAGCGTGGTCCAAACATAGCCCGGCAGCACTGTGGCCGCCATCTCGCGCAAGATAGCCCCTGCGGGAGCCTGCGCCACCCCCCAGGGCAACCATGCCCCCAACAGCGCCAGCACGGGAAGCGACAGCAGACCGACAAGCAACAGCAGCGGAAGGGTGCGCAGGACAGCGAGGAAACGTGGCAAGGTGAGCGACTCGGAGAGCAAGGATGGAAATACAGTAGCCACTGGCCCCGCTATCGGGCGCCACTAATACAAATGCGAATTCTAAGCATTTCGCCAACGCCCCCGCCTACAATGAATCCATGTTTCTAGAGGTCTCCCAACTTGAAGTGCGCTACGCCGACCAGCCCCAGGCCGCAGTGCAAGACGTTTCACTGGGGCTGAGCGCGGGCCAGATCGGCGTGCTGATTGGCCCTTCGGGCTGCGGAAAAACCACGCTGCTTCGCGCCGTGGCCGGCCTGGAGCCCGTGGCGGCGGGAAGAATCCGCCTGGGCGAGCAGATTGTCGGCAGCCCTGGACGCAGCTTGCCCCCTGAGCAACGCCGCATTGGCATGGTGTTCCAGGACTATGCCCTGTTCCCGCACTTGAACGTAGGGCAAAACGTGGCTTTTGGCATCCACAGCCTGCCGCGCGGCGCACAGACTGCGCGGGTGACCGAGGTGCTGCAGCTCGTCGGGCTGGAGGGCAGCGAAAAGCGCTTTCCGCACGAACTCTCGGGTGGCCAGCAGCAACGCGTGGCACTGGCCCGCGCGCTGGCGCCGCGCCCTCAGCTCATGCTGCTGGACGAACCTTTTTCCAATCTCGATGTGGATTTGCGCGAGCGCCTGGCCCATGAAGTGCGCGGCATCCTGAAAGCCACAGGCGCCACGGCGCTGTTCGTCACGCACGACCAGCTTGAAGCCTTTGCCATTGGTGACGTGATTGGTGTCATGCACCAGGGCCACCTGCACCAGTGGGACGATGCCTACACCCTCTATCACCGCCCGGCCACGCGCTTTGTGGCTGACTTCATTGGCCACGGCGTGTTTGCACCCGCCACCTTGGTGCAGCAAGGCAGTGCCGTCGTGGTGCGCACGCCACTGGGCGATCTGGCCAACCTGACCGAATGTCCCCTGCCTTCCAGCTACCCGGCGGGCGAATGCGACGTGCTGCTGCGCGCCGATGACATCGTGCACGACGACGCGGCGCCAGTACAGGCCCAGATCGTGCGCAAGTCATTCCGAGGATCCGAGTTCCTGTACACCCTGCGCCTGCACAACGGCCAGGCTCTGCTGGCCCATGTGCCCAGCCACCATGACCATGCCCTGGGCGAATGGATCGGCATTCGCGCCCAAGTGGACCATGTGGTGACTTTTGAGCGGACGCCTGCGATTTAGGTAAAAAGGCCTCTAGCGCTTTACCATCAAGCGCTGACAGCTCTGTTTGTTATAGCAATTCTCGTCCATGCCTCGATCAGGGCTTGGCCTTGCGCTGCAGCCCCTCCAGGGCTGCAACGTTCACCTCGGACAGCAGGGAGCGCACCGCGCGCATGTCCATGTTGTCACCCTCGATGCTGACCAGGATGCCGTTCTTCAGCACCATCTTGAACTCTGCCTGGCTGCCGTCCTTGCGGTAGCTCTGGTGCAGGGTACGGCCACCTTCCTGCCAGGTCTTCTCGGCATGCTCGCGGTCTTCTTTTTCGCCCTGTGCCATGCCCATGGCCAGGATAGCCATCTGGCCCATACCGCCCAGGTCGGTGATTTCCAGGCGCGCCTCCTTGTCGCCATTGCTGAATTGCGCGCTGGCCTGGCTGGTAGGCAAGCCCAAGGCAGCACCATCCTGCACGTCAAAGCCTGTGCGGGCCATGTCCCCCAGTTGTTCAGGCAGCGCCGCCTTGAGGGATTGCGCGGCCACCGCCTGCCCGCCGCCCATCATGCCAGCGGCAGCCGCCACCGCCTGGCCCGTGGCTGCAGCAATGGCGTTGGGGTCATTGCTTTTCTGTGCCTTTTCCATCTGGCGAGCGGCCTCTTCCATCTTCTTGCTCGCCGCCTCCAGCCCGGCGGTGTTGATGCTGACCTTGCCGCCCGGTGTGGTCACCGAGATCGCAGAATCGTCTGCGCTGCCCATGAGCATGCCGCCCCGGGGCATGAACATGTTGCTGACAAGCCCCATGACCACCCCCATCACGATGGCAGCCACCAGCACCACGGCGGTGTACGCCAGTGACTTCTCTGGCGGATTTTTCATCAGAATAGGCAGCCCGCAATAGATCAGGTAGATCGAATACAGCGCGGCCAGCAAACTGAGCATGGCCAGCGCCGGCAGCAGACTGAAGAGGCCTCCCAGCATGGCAGCCGTGCTGGCGTAAACGGCCAGTTTGAGCGCCTGCATCTGGTCTTTCTGACCACCAAAGGTCGGAGCCAGGGCATTGACAATGAGCGCCAGCACAAACACGCCCACCAGGCTCAGCACGTAAGACACCACCATGCTGGCCAGGCCCGATAGGAATGGCACACGGATGGAAACCCCAAAGGCCCCCATGCCGATGATGGACATGCCAATGAAACCGCAGACCGCCGGAATGGCCGCCAGCACCATGAAGTAGCGGGTATACAGGCCTGCTACATCCGCCTGCTCGCCCTCGATGGTGGCCCAGGTGTCCTTGGGTTGAAGAAGAATGCTTTTGACGCGCTGTACCAGATCCATGGTGTCCTCCCTGCAGTGTGAAGGGCCAGGCTGCATAGGCACCGGCCCGAAAGATCCGGACGATACGGGAATTGCGTGTCCAAAAGACCAACATTCCATACCAAGAGCGCCCGATACGTGGAATATGCACGCTTTTCAAGACAGATGCCAGCTCGAAAGGCGTTTTTGACACACTAACGATCACCCGCGCCGCAGGCTGTCCACGGTGTGGTGCAAGTGCAGCGCCCAGGTACGCCGATCACGCTCCAGTGCATATTCAAGCACCCCAAAATGCACGATGGCCTCGATCGGCGGCGCGCACAGCGTGCGCCAGATGGAGCCCACCAGGGTTTCATCACCAACAAAGCTGGGCGCAAAACTGGTGGAGCCCGTGGCCTTGTCGACAAACCGCAGGCCTACGGGTTGCACCGGCGCCTGGGCAGCCACGGCAGCCTGCAGCAAGTTGGCATGAAAGGGCAGCATGGTGCGCCCATCGCCGGTCGTGCCTTCGGGAAACACCGCCAACACTTCACCCTGCGCCAGCGCCTGCTGCATGGACTGCACCACGCGCAAGGCATCGCGGGAAGAACTGCGCTCAATGTAGAGCGTGCCCGCTGCCGTGGCCAGCGTACCAACCAGCGGCCAGTCCTGCACGTCCGACTTGGAGACAAACCTGCAATAGCGTGCCGCATGCAACACCGGAATATCCAGCCACGACAGGTGGTTGGACACCAGCAAAACCGGGCCGACCAGCGCAGGAGCCCCGCGAATCGAGAGCGAAACGCCCGCATGGGCCAGCAGCGCCAGCGACCAGGCCTGCACCCGGGCCTGCTGTTGCGCGGGTGACAGCGCCGGAAAGCGCAGCGCTACGACCCACAGACCCTGGGCGACATGGAACAGCAGACGCAGCAAACGCCCGCAGGCCTTGAAGTGCTTCACAAAAACCTGGCCTGGCTTAAAGCGCGCTCACTGTCTCAGCTTCGTTCAAACGCAATCTGCCCAGCCACCAACGTGCAGCGCACCCGCCCCGGCAGCTCGTAGCCCGAAAACGGCGTGTGTTTGCCCTGGCTGCGCAGGGCCTCGGCCTGCACAATCCAATGGTCCTTCGGATCGAAGATGCAGACATCCCCCACCCCCCCCTCCACCAACTGGCCCACGCTGGCCTGCAGGGTTCCCAGGGCACTGCCCAACACGCGGGCGGGCTCGCTGGTCACTACGGCCAGAGCACGCGCCAGGGGCGCGCCACTGTCCTGCGACCATTTGAGTGCCAGGCTCAGCAGCAGCTCCAGTCCGGTCGCGCCGGGTTCGGCTTCGGCAAAAGGCAGTGTCTTGGCGTCTTCGTCGACCGGGTTATGGTCTGAGACCAGTGCGTCGATGGTGCCGTCGCGCAGGCCCGCCTGCAGGGCATCGCGATCGCGCTGCTGGCGCAGCGGCGGCGTCAGCCGCGCCCGGCTATCAAAAAAGCCGATGTCCGTGTCCGTCAGATAGAGCGAGTTGATGCTGACGTCGCACGTCACATTCAAACCCTCGGCGCGGGCCTGGCGTACCAGCGCCACCCCTTCGGCGCTGGACAGACGGCACAGGTGCACATGCGCCTGGGTCGCCCGGAGCAGCTCAAAAATGGTATGCAGCGCAATCGTCTCGGCCGCCACTGGCACGCCCGACAGGCCCAACCGCGTGGCCAGCGAGCCACTGGCCGCTACGCCCTTGCCCAGATGCAGCTCCTGTGGGCGCAGCCAGACGGTGTAGCCAAAGGTGGCCGCATACTGCAATGCGCGCTGCAGGACCTGCGTGCTGGCCAAGGGCACCTCGGCCTGGCCAAAACCCACACAGCCGGACTCGGTGAGCTCGGCCATTTCCGTCAGCACCTCGCCCGCCAGCCCGCGCGTAAGGGCGCCCAGCGGAAACAGGCGCGTCTGGTGCAGTTTTTCGGCGCGGAACTTGAGCATCTCCACCAGCCCCGGCTCGTCGAGCACGGGGTCGGTATCGGGCGGGCACACCAGGCTGGTCACACCGCCGGCCACTGCAGCCGCCATTTCGGATTCGAGCATGCCTTCGTGCTCATACCCTGGCTCGCGCAGACGGGCCGCCAGGTCCACCAGCCCGGGCAGCACGATGCAACCTGTGGCGTCAATGCTGCGCTGGGGCGCAAAATCGGGCGGCACGCGGTTCACGCCCACGATACGGCCTGCCGCGATGGCGATGTCACAGGTCTGGTCAAGGCCCGAGGCGGGGTCGATCACACGGCCGTTCTGGATCAGTATCTTCATGATTTCAAGCCAAATTGGCTGCTAGCGCTTACTGGACAAGCGCAAACAGCTATCAAATAAATAGCAGTCTGCATTACATCAACAGACACCCGCGCCGCAGCAGACCCACGCCAGTGCCCCCGTGGAACCGGCTTTGCCGGGCCACTGGGGGCGTCCCCCTTGGGGGAAGACGCGAAGCGGTTCAGGGGGTTAAGCCTCATTCCCGGCCACGATCGACATGACCGCCATGCGCACCGCAATGCCAAAGGTGACCTGCGGCAGGATCACGGCCTGCGGGCCATCCACCACGGCAGAGTCAATCTCTACGCCCCGGTTGATGGGACCGGGATGCATGACGATGGCGTCCGGCTTGGCCAGCCGCAGTTTTTCGGGCGTGAGGCCAAAGCTCTTGAAATACTCCTGGCTCGACGGCAGCAGCGCGCCGCTCATGCGCTCGTTCTGCAGGCGCAGGGTGATGATCACGTCGGCATCCTTGATGCCCTCTTCGAGGGTGTGGCATACACGTACGCCCATCTCTGCCATGTTGGATGGCACCAGGGTACGCGGCCCCACCACGCGCACTTCGGCGCAGCCCAGCGTGGTCAGGCCGTGGATGTCGGACCGCGCCACGCGCGAGTGCAGCACATCGCCGACGATGGCCACCGTCAGGTTGGAAAAATCTTTCTTGTAGTGCCGGATGGTGTACATGTCCAGCAGCCCCTGCGTGGGGTGGGCATGGCGCCCGTCGCCCGCATTGATCACATGCACATGAGGCGCCACATGCTGGGCGATGAGGTAGGGCGCACCCGATTCGCTGTGCCGCACCACGAACAGGTCGGCCGCCATGGCCGAGAGGTTGGCAATGGTGTCGAGCAGCGACTCGCCCTTGCTGGCCGAGCTGCGCGCGATATCGAGGTTGAACACGTCGGCCGACAGGCGTTTGGCCGCGATCTCGAACGTGGTGCGGGTGCGCGTGCTGTTCTCGAAGAACAGGTTGAACACGCTCTTGCCACGCAAGAGCGGCACCTTCTTGACCTCGCGGTCGTTCACGCTCACGAAGTTGGCGGCGGTATCGAGGATGTGCGTGACGATGTCGCGCGGCAGGCCCTCGATGGACAGCAGGTGGATCAGCTCGCCATTGCGATTGAGTTGGGGGTTGCGCTGGTGCAGCACGGCTCAGGCCTCTTTGATCTGGAAGTGAAATTGACCACCCTCGTTGCGCGCCAGCGCCAGCGATTGGGTGCCAGGCAAAGCGACGCGGGCGGCGGCAAAGTCGGCCTGCACGGGCAGTTCGCGTCCGCCCCGGTCCACCAGTACGGCCAGGCGCACGCGGGCCGGGCGACCGTAGTCGTACAGCTCGTTGAGTACGGCGCGCACGGTGCGGCCGGTGTAAAGCACATCATCGAGCACCAAAATATCTGCGCCATTGACATCGAAAGGCAGCGTCGTCTGGGCGCTGGCGGCCAACCCACGCTGCGCAAAATCATCGCGGTGCATGGAGGACGACAGCACACCGGCCTCCCCATCAAGGCCCAGGTCCTTCTGCAGCCGCTCGGCCAGCCAGGCGCCGCCCGAGGCAATACCCGCCAGACGGGTGGTCGGCTCGCGCAGCGTACGCACGCCGCGCAACAACTCACGGTACAGGGCCTCGGCGTCAAGCACCAGGCTACCCGGGGCGCCAGAGGGAGATGGGGTCATGGAAGGCTCCTCAGGAACTGTTCAAGAATGATGCAGGCCGACGCCGCATCGGCATCGCGCGCACCGTCCGCCAAGGCCTCGGTGGTGCTGTAGCGCTCATCCACCTCATAGACCGGCAACCGGAAGCGGCCATGCAGTTGCCGGGCAAAACGCTGCGCACGGCGCGTGTTTTCGTGGCTGGCACCATCGGGGTGGTAGGGCACGCCCACCACCAGCGCGTCGGGCTGCCATTCGGCAATGCGCTCGGCCGCGCCCACAAAGCGCGCGTCGCCCTCGGCACGGATGGTGGTCTGCGGGCTGGCAGTGCGCAACATCCGATTGCCAACCGCCACGCCCGTGCGCTTGAGGCCAAAGTCAAAGGCGAGAAAGGTCTGCAGATGGATGGGAACCTCTGGCGTTGCAACCGGCGGCGCAGCGTCGCTCATGCGTGGCCCGCCCCGGGCGACAGGCGCCACGCCTCCAGCCCCAGCAGTCCCAGGGCGCTGTCGTAGCGTTGCTCTACCGGAGTATCGAAAATCACCGACAAATCGGCACCCACCGTCAGCCAGCTGTTCTCAGCCAGTTCGGATTCGAGTTGCCCCTCACCCCAGGCCGAGTAGCCCAGTGTGACCAAAACCCGCCGCGGCCCTGCCCCGGTGGACAGTGCTTCCAGCACATCTTTGGAGGTCGTCATCTCCAGCCCCCCCGGAATCACCATGGTCGATGCGTACGCTGATTCTTCGGGAATGTCGCCAGTGCCATGCAAGGATTCGTGCAGCACAAAGCCGCGCTCGGTCTGCACCGGACCGCCCAGAAACACGGGCGCATTGGTCAGGTCGTTGCGGCCCAGAGACAGGTCGACTTTGTCGAACAGGCCTTTAAGGTTGATATCGGTAGGTTTGTTGATGATGAGCCCCAGGGCTCCGCGCTCGCTGTGCTCGCACAGGTAGACCACGCTGCGTGCGAAAGACGCATCCTCCATCCCGGGCATTGCGATGAGGAAATGGTGCGTCAGGTTCATGGGCGCAGAATGGGCAGACATAGACTGATTTTACGGTGAACATGCCCGCCAGATACCGCACAGGGCTGGTTTGGTTCCGGCGCGACCTGCGCACTGCAGACCAAGCCGCTCTCTACCATGCCTTGCGCCAATGCGCCCAGGTGCATTGCGTTTTCGTCTTTGACCGTTCCATTCTCGACGCCCTGCCCCGCATTGATCTTCGGGTGGACTTCATTCGCAGCGCTGTTGAAGGGCTTGATGAGGATCTGCGGGCACTGAACGGGCGCCCGGACGGCGGCTTGATCGTGCGCCACGGGAGCGCAGAAGACGAAATTCCGTCGCTGGCCGCTGCGCTGGACGTGCAGGCCGTTTTTGCCAACCACGATGACGAACCCCAGGCACTGGCGAGAGATAGCCAGGTGCGCACGGCGCTGGCGGCTTCGCGCAAGGCTTTTCACACCAGCAAGGACCACACGGTTTTCGAACGCAGCGAAGTGCTGACCCAGGGCGGTACACCCTACAGCGTGTTTACGCCTTACAAAAACGCTTGGCTGCGCAAGATCAATGCGTTTTATCTGAGCGCCTACCCGGTCGAACGCCATGCGCAGGCCCTGGCACCCCGCCCGCCATGGGCCTGCAGCCCTGTTCCCTCGTTGCAGGAACTGGGGTTTTCATGCGCGCCGCGCCTGCCCATCCGGCTGGCCACCGGTAGCCGAGGTGCGCAGCTTCTGCTCGATGAGTTCCTCACCCGCATAGAGCACTATGACAGCACGCGCGACTTTCCCGCGATCAAGGGTCCCAGCTACCTCGGGCCCCACCTGCGTTTTGGCACCATTTCCATTCGCACACTGGCGCGCACCGCCCATGCGCTGGCACAGTCGGGCAGCCCGGGTGCCAGCACCTGGCTCAACGAACTGATCTGGCGGGATTTTTACTTCCAGGTCCTGCACCACCACCCGCACGCAGCGCAGCGCAGCTTCAAGCCCGCGTACGACGCGATCGCCTGGGAGAATGGCCCGCACGCTGCCGACTTGTTCGACGCGTGGTGTACGGGGCGCACAGGCTATCCGCTGGTCGATGCAGCAATGGCGCAGATCAACCAGACTGGCTACATGCACAACCGCCTGCGCATGGTGACGGCCAGTTTTTTGTGTAAACACCTGGGGCTGGACTGGCGCTGGGGAGAGCGTTACTTTGCAGAAAAGCTCAACGACTTCGATCTCGCCGCCAACAACGGTGGCTGGCAGTGGGCCAGTTCCAGCGGATGTGATGCGCAGCCTTATTTTCGGATCTTCAACCCGGTGCTCCAGAGCCGCAAGTTCGATCCGCAAGGCCGCTTCATCCGCCGCTACCTTCCGGCATTGTCAGATCTGCCCACTGCGGCGCTGCACGCGCCTTGGCTTGCACCTATCGGCACCTTGCAGGCTGCGGGTATCGAGCTGGGGCGCGACTACCCCGCCCCGATCGTGGACCACGATGCGGCGCGCCAACGGACCCTGCTTCGCTATGGAGTCGTCAAGGAAGGATAGGCAGTGGCGGGGCCGCATCATCGTCGGCATTGGGAGCCATGTGCATGCCTTCCACACTCAGGGAAGCACCGGCGGCCAGCCGCATGCGCAAGGCCATGTCCGTCTTGTTGTCTGCATGGGCCACAGCCTCTGCCTGTGCAATTTCCCCACGCTCGAATAATTGGAAAATGGACTGGTCAAAAGTGCACATACCCACTTCCCCGGTGCGCTCGATGGCTCCCCGTAACCCTTCGATTTGCCCTTTCTGGATCAACTCCGAAACATAGTGCGTCAGCAGCATCACCTCGACCGCAGGAACCTGGCGCTTGTGCGTTCCCACAATAAGGCGCTGAGCTACCACCGCTTTGAGATTGAGTGACAAATCCATGCGCAGTTGGCCATGTGCTTCTTCAGGGAAGAAATTCAAAATCCGCTGCACCGCCTGGCTGGCATTGTTGGCGTGCAGGGTGGAGATGCACAGGTGACCTGATTCGGCGTAATGCAGGGCATGCTGCATGCTGGTGCGATCGCGGATTTCACCAATCATGATGACATCCGGCGCCTCGCGCATGGCGTGGCGCAGTGCTTCGTCATAAGACAGGGTGTCGATTCCAACTTCACGCTGGGTCATCAGAGACTTCTTGTGGGCGTGCAAGTACTCGATGGGGTCTTCAATGGTCAGGATGTGGCCTGCCGTGTGCGCGTTGCGGTAATCCAGCAACGATGCCAGGGTGGTCGTCTTCCCCGAACCGGCGGCGCCCACCGCCAACACCAACCCGCCTTTGAGAAATGCCAACTGCTTGAGCACCGCTGGCAACCCGAGGGCGTCGAGTGACAGGATCGTAGGGGACACATAGCGCACCACCATTCCCACCTGCCCGCGCTGACGGTGCACATTGATCCGGAATCGATCTGCGTTGCCCGTTTGGTACGCCAGATCACATTCCATGCACGACTCAAAAGCAGTGACCTGGGCTGCATCCATGACCGAATAGGCCATGTCGCGCACATCATGGGCCTCCACAGCAGTGGAACCCAAGGTGACAAAGCCCCCTTGCCGCTTGAGGGTGGGAGGAGCCCCTGCTATCAGAAAGAGATCCGATGCGCCTGCGCGCACCATTTGCTGCAAACAAGAAAGCAGCCGGGGGTCGCCGGAATGTTTCAGATCATCCACTTTCAGCGTCTCCCGGTTGCATTTCCGGCCCTGCTGTCAGCGCTGGGCGGTCAGGCAGTCACCGCATCGGCAGCCAACTTGGCGTAATGCTGTATGAGACTCAGCAACTCGTCATCCGAATATGGCTTGCCCAGGTAATGGTTCACGCCCAACTCCATGGCATGTTCACGGTGCTTCTGTGCGATACGCGACGTGATCATGATGATGGGAAGGTCGCGCAGCGCAGCATCGGCCCGGATGTTGCGCGCGAGGTCGAAACCATCCATGCGTGGCATTTCGATATCCGACAGAACCACCGTGGGCCGCTCTTCCTGCAGCCGCTCCAGTGCCTGCAGACCGTCTGCCGCCAAGGACACACGGTAGCCTTCGCGCTGCAACAGGCGCTGCGTGACGCGCCGTACCGTGATCGAATCGTCCACTACCAGCACCAATGGCACCTGCCCCGATGCAGGAGGCACGGCCGCGACTGGTATCCCCGCGCCAACATCCGACGACGATATTGTCACAGGTGCCTGCGAAGCACTGCTTGCGCGCACCTGCTCGCCATACACCGTGGACAGCGCCACCGGGTTGTAGATCAGCACGACAGCCCCCGAAGCGAGCACGGACATGCCCGCCAAGCCAGGGAGCCTGGACAACTGCGGCCCCAGGTTCTTCACCACGACTTCACGGTTGCCGAGCACTTCGTCCACATGCATGGCGATGCGTTGCGATGCACTGCGCAGCACCACTACAGGCCGGGTCTTGCCCGCAGCTGCGTCATGGCTGCGCGGCGAAGCCTGCAGCAAGGCGCCAGACCAATAGAAAGGCAGGCTCTCGCCAGCCACCTCGAAGGTTCCGGTCCGGTACGCTGCTTCCAATTCAGTCACTGGCACCCGGCGCACAATTTCCACAATGTTCGCGGGCACGCCTACAGCCAAATCGCCGGCACGCAACATCACCACCTGCGTTACCGCCGTGGTCAACGGAAGCACCATGCGGAATGCCGCACCCTTACCGGCCTCGGTCGTGGTTTCGATCCGTCCACCCAGGGCGTTCACTTCGGCCCGCACCACGTCCATGCCAATGCCCCGGCCGGAAAGCCCAGTCACTTCGGATGCGGTGGAGAAGCCCGGCGTGAAGATCAGATTGGCAGCATCGGTGTCGCTCAGTTCTGTGTCCGCGCTGATCAGCCCTTGAGACAATGCTTTTGCCCGGATTCCCGACAAATTCAGCCCGGCACCGTCGTCTCGGAACGCAACCGAAACGTCGTTCCCTTCGTGGCGCAAATCGACCGAGATCGTCCCGGAAGCGGGCTTGCCTTGGGCAAGCCGCTGCTCCGGTGTTTCGATGCCATGGGCCACACAGTTGCGCAACAGGTGCTCAAACGCTGGCGTCATACGGTCAAGAACGCCCCGGTCCATTTCAATCGACCCCCCCGTGATGTCGAGCTTGATCTGCTTGCCGGTTTCCTTGGACGACTGCCGCACCACGGCATAGAGCCGCTCTGCAATACCTTCGAACTCGACCATGCGGGTACGCAGCAGGTCGCGCTGCAATTCACGCGCTTGCCGTCCCTGTGCAATCAGGTCGTCCTCGGTGCCTTCCACCGTACGCTGCAGATTGCGCTGGATCGTGGCCACGTCGTTGACCGATTCCGCCATCATGCGGGTCAGCTCCTGCACCCGCGTGAAACGGTCGAACTCCAGCGGATCGAAACCGGCCGCAGATTCCTTGGACAACGCCAGTCGCGACTGCATCTGGGATTCAGACTGAACCTCGATATCGCGCAATTGCTGGCGCAAACGCTCCAGGTTGCCCGTGAGATCGGCCATCGAACCCTTGAGCTGACCCAGCCGCGCTTCCATGCGGGAGCGGGTGATCATGACCTCGCCGGCCTGGTTGACCAGTCGATCCAGCAGCTGTGCACGCACCCGCACCGAATGTCCGGCCGTGGCGCGCACGGGGGCCAGTTCGAGCGGTCCCTGGGGCCGCGCCACCACCGGACGCCGCGGCTGCTCGGCCTGCGGTGCCTCGCTTGCCGGTGCCGCCTCGGGTTTGACCGGCGTGACCGCTACTGCTTCGGCAGGAGCCTGGTCACTGATGGCTCGCAGCGCATTGAAGTTCGCCTGCAAACCGTCAAAGCTACCCAGCAAGGGATCGATATCCGCGGACTGCACTGTTTCCACATCCAGCTGCTCAATAGCGGATTCGAGGCGGTGGGAGAGTTCTCCCAAACGCATGGCGCCCGCCAACCGCGCACTGCCCTTGAGGGTATGCAAGGCACGCAGCACCTCGGTACGCGCACCCAGGTTGTCTGGCCGCGAGGCCCATTGGCGCAAGGCACCGCCCAAAACCGGCAACAGTTCTGCGGCTTCTTCTTCGAAGATCGGGAAGAGGTCCGGGTCAATGACGTCGATCGCATCGATATCGTCGTCGATATCCGCGGGCGCAACAAAAACGGGGTCTGCTGCTTCAGCGGCGCCACCAGCCTGTTCGCGCAAGGGAACGGAGAGGGCTGGCGCCACATAACCACGTACCACCTCGGGCTCGACAGTCTCGGCGGATGGCGACACCAATGTCTCGGGCTCCGGTGCCGGGACGGATGGCTCCAAGAGTGCGGCGCGCGCATTTTCTTCCCGCCATGCTTCCATCGCCTGCTCGGCATCTTCGATGGGGGGCGACTGCGTACTCACAACCTCGGTTTGGAGGATCCGCTGCAATTCATCCAATATTTGCGGATTGGTCTCCTTGAGGAAACCGGCCGCAAACTGGTGCAAAAGGCGTCGCATGTCTTCCGCTGCATCCAGGAATGCGCGGGCATCTTCGGGTTCGCCTTTGGACTGCAACTGCACATGCTCCAAGGCATGCTCGAGCAATCGGGCGGTATCGGACAATGCAGAAAAACCCACCGTGGCGGAACTACCGGCGAGCGAGTGCGCAAGCGCCACCGCCATGTCGGGCAGTCGCTCGTGCAACTCCATCGACCATTCCTGGAGCGATGTCACAAGTCTGCGCGACCACTCATCTGCCTCGTTCAGGTAGACGTTGTAGAGCGGAATGCTGATGCGCAAATCGCCAATGACTTTAACGTTGTCATCCTGGGCCGGCTCGGAAACTACTGCTACGGGCTCTGGAACGGCCTCAGGCTCCAGAGACGGCTCGTCGTGCGCCGCTTCAGCGGGAAGCAAGGCGCTTTCAAGGTCTGTCGCCAGGGCTGGCGCAGCTTCCAGCATGGGAAGCTCCAGACTGTCGTCTGCCAGACGCACCTCTTGCACGACTGGAGCGGTCAGATCAAGCGGAAAATCGACATCCGTCTGCGGTGCGGCCTCTGGCACCACAGGCTCTTGCGTGGCCATGGCGGAAGAAAACTCGGAAAAATCGATGTCTTCTGCCAGAGGAATCTCTGTGGTGGGCTCCGGGGACACCGCTTCTTGCGCCAACCCTACAGACTGGGTTGCGGAGAACTCGAAGGAAGGGAAATCATCCGCCAAAATCTGCTCATCTGGCGCTGCTTCGGACACCGCCTCCTGGACCATCGGCACCGCTGCTGCAGTGTGCGATTCACCAGGAAGCTGCAGAGGCAGTTCGGTACCCTCCAAGCGCATGGCGTCTGCGACGCTGGCAAACATCTGGACCTGCCATGCACCAGCGGTACCCGCAGCGATGTCATCGGCCCAGCGACCAAAACCGTTCAAGGCCTGGTTGGCCAAATTCAGCAGCGACGGCTGCATGGGTTTTTGCTCAGCCAGCCAGGCATTGAGCAGCTGCTCCATGGACCAGGCTGCTTCACCAAAATCATTCAAACCTACCATGCGCGAGCTGCCCTTGAGCGTATGGAACGCCCTGCGCAGCGTCGTCTGCTCGCTGAGATTGCCGGGTTCTGCCTCTAGAAGCTGCACCGCAGCCAAGCCGTTCCCGACCACTTCGCGCGCTTCTTCCAGGAAGATGTCCAGGAGCTCATCTTCCACCTCGGTGACCACGGAGATCACCGGCAAAGGTGGCATGACAGGCGCAGTTTCAGCTGCAGGCGCTGAGATTTCTTGTGCTACCAGGGAGTCAGACTCCAGGGACACGGATTCTTCTTCAATCAGCGGCGCAGGCTCAAGCTGCACAGCCTCCACGGCCTCCACGGCCTCCGGCACCGCTGGCAGCGCCACAGCGGGAGGAACATGGGCGTAGTGTGATTCGCGCGGTACGACCTCGGGCAACGGCACAGGGGCGCGTTCCTCGATTTTGTGCTCCACGTCCTCTGGGCTGTCCGCCTGGTCGGTCACTCGGGCGCGGGTACGTCCCATCAAAATGCGCAACTCACCCAGTTCTTCGTCATACACAAAGAGCTTTCGTGCCATGGCACGCTGGTAGCTCAGCATATCGATGAGGAACCCCAAGGCTCCCAGGCTATTGCCCAGTTTCTCGAAAGTTTGTTTGCGTTCCTCTTCCGAACCGACATCATTCACCAGCAACCGCTCGACGGATTCGCGCATGCGCAGCACGGCCAACGAAGCCTGGTCCAGGCCAAGCACCGAAAGTACGCCGCGCATCTGAGCCAAGCGCCCCGGCACGGAGGTCAAAGGCGTCACATCTTCCGGGTTGCGGAAGAACTGATCCATGGCACGCTCGGCCTCACCCAGCGTTGTGCGCAGTTCGCCCACCACACTGCCCATGGTCTGGTTGTCACTGACGCGCCGGTACAGCTCCTCCATCCAGGGCTCCAGCGGATCCGGTTCACCGCCCGCCGTGACATGGTCCAGCCGGTCTGCGAGCCGCGTGGCACGGGCTACCATTTGCTCTTCTGCGGTATCCGTTTCCTCCAGAGCGGCCTGGAGATACAACACGGATGTCGCCACTTCCATGGCCAACGCGGCCGAAGGAGGCTCGCCAGCCCGGGTGGTCGATTCCACCGCCCGGGTCAGCGCTTGTGCCAGGCTTTCGCTGTTGCGGTGCAGTTTGCGCAGGGAGTCACACACCAAGCTGAATTGGTCTGCCGCGGGCTTGAGCTTGTTGCGATCGCCGCCTGCCAGTGCGGACCAGGTTTCTGCGACGGCCGAAATGCGCTTGCGCGCCTGCGCCAGAACAGCAGGATCGAACCGACCAAATCGGCGCGATTCGTAGTCCACTGGCGGAGCACGGTCTAAGTCGAATGCCTTGCGCACCGCACGCAGATAGGGAACCTTATCGTTCTCGGACGGCTGCGCTTGCGAGCAGAAAAACAGCAGATCTTGCACCAGCCTGTCCGCAATACCCGAGTCGCCTCGGGCCAGCGTGGCGTACTGCATGAGAATGCGCGAGGCCACCCGTTTGGCATAGACATCGGCCGCGAACAAACCACGGCCAAAGGCCTCGAAATACCCTGCGCAAATTTTCCAGAAAGCACGGGACTGGCGATCAGTCTGGGTTGCGACAAATCCGAGCGCGATATCACGTAAGTCATGGGCCGCATCAAAGTCGGCATCCTTCACGATGCGCAGAACGGCCTGGTCAAGACGCGCGCGCGCCGCCGGCCCATAGGCCAGCGGTTCAGCCGTAACTTCGACATCGGGTTCGCGGAAGCGCCGCTCGACGGGCCATAGATCGGCCGGATGAACGCGGTCAGCGCCCGTCAATGCCTGCACATCACGGTACTGGGGGAACAAGGCCACTGACGAAACAAGCTTGCCTGCCAGCACGCTTTCCAAATATTCGCTCAACGCAAAACTGGCCCGCTCCAGCGCGCCTGCAGCGTCGTCGGTGCACAGCTCAGGGCGTTGCACGAACTTCTGGACCGCGGTTTCCATGGCCCGGAGCACCAGCGCCGGTGATGCCATACCAACCATTTCAAGTGCACCGCTGGCTTGGTGCAATTGTTGGCGCGCAATGCGCAAGGTGGCTACGTCCAGCGTAGCAAGATCCGATTCACGCGCCAGATCGGCATCGTGCACGAAGCGGCGCAGCGCCTTGACGGCACCGTCCAGGGACTTGCGCAATTCCTCGAGCACCCATGCCAATGGTCCAAGGTCCTGTTCGCCAGAACCTCCCTCGGCATGTGGTGCGTTGACGGCATCAGTAGATGACATGGATTCGTTCCCGGCTGCACAGAGCCCGTTTGTTGTTCGGTACGTCAGGCAATCTTGAACCGGGCCACAGACTGGCGAAGTTCCTCGGCCATCGTGGAGAGTTCGCGCACCTGCTGCGCCGTAGCACGTGTACCTTCACCGGTCTGCTCGGTCACCGCAAAAATGTGCTGGATGTTTTCTGCCACCTCGTTAGCCAACGTGGCTTCACGCGACGTGGAAGACGAGATCTGCTCGATCAGCTCCGCAAGGCGACGCGACACGCGGTCAATTTCCGTCAGTGCGGTACCTGCGCTGTCCGACAGGCGCGCCCCCTCCACCACACCTTGCGTGGAGCGTTCCATAGCGGCCACGGCATCTTGTGTGTCGGTCTGAATGGCCTTCACCAGCGCCGAAATCTGGCGCGTGGCGTCTGCGGAGCGCTCAGCCAGTCGCTGCACTTCTTCGGCCACCACAGAGAAGCCCCGGCCAGCTTCACCAGCGGAAGCCGCCTGAATGGCGGCGTTCAGCGCCAGCACGTTCGTCTGCTCCGTAATGTCGGAAATCAGTTCGGTGATTTCACCAATCTCTTGCGAAGATTCACCCAGGCGCTTGATGCGCTTGGATGTGTCCTGGATCTGGTCGCGGATGGAGTTCATACCGCCGATGGCGTTTTGCACAGCTTGCAAACCCGAATCTGCAGCCTGCAGCGACTGGCGCGCCACCGTGGCAGATTCTTCCGCCTGGGTAGACACCTCGTTGATTCGGGAAGCCATGTCGAGCACGGAGCGACCCGTTTCACGAATTTCCCGCAGCTGTTCGGTCGATGCGGCCAGCAGCTCAGTGGAGGTGTTGTCCACCATGGCGGTGGTTTGAGCCACCCGGGTTACCGTGTTCTGCACGCTGCCTACCAGTTGGCGCAACTCTTCCACCGTGTAGTTCACCGAGTCAGCGATAGCACCCGTAATGTCTTCGGTCACCGTGGCTTCCTGCGTCAGATCGCCTTCAGCAACCGATTGCAGTTCGTTCATCAAACGCAAAATGGCGGCCTGGTTGGCGTCGTTGACGCGCTTGGCTTCCTGTTCCTGGCGCTGTGCGTCCTTTTGCTGGGCCTCGGCTTCGAGCTGGCGGCTGCGGCTGTCAAGCAGTTGCACACGCGAAATACCGACACCGCACAACAGCACGAAAATACCGGCCAACACCAGCGCCGCCAATTGGCCTGCACCGATACCCGTCTGCGCCGAGAGTTTGTTTTGCAGCCCTTCGAGCTGACGGCGCAGCGGCTCGCTGTCGCCCAGAATGGCCGTCTGTGCCTCACGCGCCGAAACCAAACCCTGCAGGTTGCCCAGAATTGCGCTCGCCTGGTTACGGGTGTCTTCGTAGACCTTGATCAAAGCAGCGAGCTGCTCCCGGGTTTGGGCATCCTTGGTGGCGGTCAGGCGCAACTCAGGACTGCCGTCCAGCAGACCTTGTGCAATTTCCTTGAACGAGTTCAAGTCCTTGCCCAGCAGGAACACCGCCTCAGGGCTCACACCTTCTGCGGTCTGGAACTCGTTGGCCGACTTACCGATACGCTGTGTCAACATCACCAACTGGCCTGCAGCGGAAATCTCTGCGGCGGGAGCGTTTTGCTGCAGCTTGAGCGAAGACACGGTTTCTGCGATTTCCAACAGATCCGAGGACTGGCGGTTGATCGTGCGCAGGGCATCGCCCACTTGCGTCAGGATTTTTTGCTGCCCCATCACGACGCTTGCATTCTTCTCTGCGCGCTCCATCAATGGCGTCACTGCGTCCAGGTCTGTCTTGAACGACTCGCCCAGGGCCTGCACGTTCAGCTCTGAATCACCCGCATTCAGTGCCCGCACGTTACGCGCCAGCACGCCCGAACTCTCGACCACGTCCGGGAAAGCCTGCGGACTCCCGACCAAGGCCTGCGACACCGACTTGGCCAGGCGCTGCGACTGCATGAGCGATTGACCAGTGGCGGTCAGCTGCTGGGCAGAGCGGTCTGCCTGCTGCAGCACCCAGGTAGCAATCAAAGCCAACACCGCCACGCCCACGGCAAGAAGAATCAGCAACCGCCGCTGGTGCGCAGCGGCACTGGCTTCGCCCAGCAGAGGCAGCGAGATCAGGTCAGCATCATCTTCCGACCGCACCGGACTGGCTGCTGCAGAAGCATAACCATCCGGATCACCCTGCACACTATTCAAACCATCCGCCGAATAGTTTTGCAGCTCATCGAGGGACAGCGCGTCCTGATCCGCGGCCGGGCCATTGCCAGCTTCCTGGCTGACAGGCTTGCGATTGAACAGATTACCAACTTGTTTGACGACAGACATGGGGCAGCCTTACAGAAGAACTCAAGCACTGATGCTCAAAAATGCGGTGTGTTGAGACAGGGCCTGCAAATTGAGCTCCTGCCAGCGCTTACCGTCGGAATCGATATAGGTCGTACCAAAAAAAACCGGAGCATCCTCGGCCGGCGACTCGGAGGAAACAAAGGCGTCCGTGCCGCGCAGCCCCGCCAGTCGATCGACCAGCAAAGCGGCATTCACCTCCAGTGCGGCATTGAATGCCAGCAGACTGGTCTCGGACAGCGCCTGATCGGTGCGCATCGGCGCATCGCCCATCAAGCCAGCCAGATCCACCACGCCCGTGAGGCCACCGCGCAGGTTGGCTACCCCCATAAACCATTTCTGGGTGTATGGCACATGCTGCACCACAGTCCACGGAAAAATTTCGCCTGCATGCCCGAGAGGCAAAAGGTAATACTTCCCGGCGGACTCTACGGCCAGCCAGGAAGAAACCGACAAACCCTCCGTCCTTGCCGCTTGCAGACGGCTGGCGAGACGTACCTGGAGCTCTCTAAGTGCTTCGCGATTGGCCATAGAAGATGCCGGACCTTCAGTTCAAAGCATCGATCTTGGCTTGCAGCTCCGCTGCATCGACCGGCTTGGTGATGTAGCCACGCGCGCCCTGGCGCATGCCCCATACACGATCGGTCTCCTGGTTCTTGCTGGTGCACATGATGATTGGCACGTCGGCATAGAGCGGGTCACGCGAAATGGCACGGGTCAGCTGAAAGCCATTCTGGCCTGGCATCACCACATCCATGAGAATCAGATCGGGTTTTTCTTCCGCCAAGCGGCGAAAGGCTTCTTCGGCATTTTCAGCCGTTCGCACCTGCATGCCTTTTTTCTGCAGCAGGTCCGTCAGGAACATCAATTCAGTCTTGGAATCATCCACGACCAGTACTTTCTGAATAGCCATTACATCGCTCCTTGATCAGGATTGCCAAATTGCTGCACAGCCTGCAACAGTTGGTCTTTGGTAAAAGGTTTAGTGAGATATTCCTGGCACCCCACCATGCGCCCACGCGCCTTGTCAAAAACGCCGTCCTTGGAGGAAAGCATCACCACCGGCGTATCGGCGAAACGGGCATTGCGCTTGATGATAGCTACCGTCTGATAGCCATCGAGCTTGGGCATGAGGATGTCACAGAAGATCAGCTGCGGATGGTAATCGTTGACCTTGGCCAGCGCATCAAATCCATCGTCCGCCAATAAAACCTCATGTCCGCCCTGTTTTAGGAAAATTTCCGCGCTGCGTCGGATGGTGTTGCTGTCATCCACGACGAGAACTTTGAAAGATGCGCCGGTTGTAGTCAATTGTCACTGCTCCCGATGGGAAAAATAAACAACGCAGTCATAGGCTGCGTTTCAGATCTGGACCATCTCGAAAACACTCTTGCCTGCGCCACATTCAGGGCAGGTCCAATCGGCAGGAACCTGATCCCATGGCGTACCGGGTGGAATGCCGTACTCCGGTGAACCCCGGGCCTCGTCATAGATCCAACCACAAAGCAAACACATCCAAGTCAATGAGTCGGTCACAGCTTAAGGGGCCTTCACATAGAATGCAACGATTGTATCCAGACACCTGTGCTGGTTGCCGCTTTTGCGCCACCCCACACACCGCAACGGGCCCATGCCACTCCAGCCGCCTTCCCCCTTCCCTGATGACGGCCTGCCCCCCAGCGCCGAGTCCCAGGCCAACCCGGCCTGCGTGATGGTGTTCAATGCCAGCGACCCAAGCGGAGCCGGTGGTTTGACGGCCGACATCACTACGGTGGCATCGGTGGGCGGGCACCCGGTGGCTGTCGTCACGGGGGCCTACATACGTGATACCGCTGAGGTTTTCGACCATTTCTCCATGGACGACGAGGCTGTCACCGACCAGGCACGGGCAGCACTGGAAGATCTACCGGTGCAGGTAATCAAAGTAGGGTTTGTGGGAGGGCCCGAAAACATCAGCGCCATTGCCGAGTTGACGGCGGACTACCCCGACCTGCCCGTAGTCAGCTACATGCCCAACCTTTCCTGGTGGCAGGATGACCTGATTGACCAGTACCTGGATGCCTTTCGCGAGCTTTTGCTGCCGCAAACCACCGTGTTGGTTGGAAACCACAGCACCTTGTGGCGCTGGCTCCTTCCCGATTGGAGCAGCGACAAAAATCCGGGCCCGCGCGACATCGCTGCGGCAGCCGCCGAGATGGGCGCGCCCTACACACTGGTGACAGGCATCCCCCTGCCCGAGCAGTTCATTGAAAACGCCCTGGCATCGCCCGAGACCGTGCTTTCTTCGAGCCGGTTCGAGCTTTTCGACGCCACCTTTGCCGGCGCAGGCGACACCTTGTCGGCGGCGCTGGCCGCCCTGCTGGCTTGCGGCACGGGCCTCACCGAGGCCTGCAACGAAGCCCTGGCCTATCTCGACCATTGCCTGGACGGAGGTTTTCGTCCCGGCATGGGCCATGTCATCCCCGACCGTATGTTCTGGGCCGAGCCCGACGACAGCGACGATGACACCCCCGACCCCACCGAACCACCCAGCCTTGAAGGCTTCGGGCTTCCTCCCCATGACATCAAACACTGACCTCAACCTTCCCCTCTTTGAACGCGCCAAAGCCGTGATTCCCGGCGGCGTGAACTCTCCCGTGCGCGCGTTCAAGGCCGTAGGCGGCACGCCACGCTTCGTCAAGCGCGCCCAGGGCGCATACTTCTGGGACGCGAACGACCAGCGTTTCATTGACTACATCGGCTCCTGGGGCCCCATGATCCTGGGCCACGGCCACCCGGCCGTGCTCGAAGCCGTGCAAAAGGCAGCGCTTGAAGGCTTCTCGTTTGGCGCGCCGACCGAGCGCGAGGTGGAACTGGCCGAGGAAATCCTCAGCCTGGTGCCCTCAATGGAGATGGTGCGCCTTGTCAGCTCGGGCACCGAGGCCGGCATGAGTGCCATCCGCCTGGCGCGCGGCGCCACGGGCCGCAGCAAGTTCATCAAGTTCGAGGGCTGCTACCACGGGCACGCCGATGCGCTGCTGGTCAAGGCAGGCTCGGGCCTGGCCACGTTTGGCAATGCCACCAGCGCGGGTGTGCCCGCCGAGGTGGTGCAGCACACCTTGGTACTCGAATACAACAACGTAGCACAGCTCGAAGAAGCGTTTGCCCTGCACGGCAAGGAGCTGGCCTGCGTGATGATCGAGCCCATCGCGGGCAACATGAACCTGGTGCGTGCCAGCGTGCCCTTCATGCGCCGCTGCCGCGAACTGTGCACCGAGTACGGCGCCTTGCTGGTGCTCGATGAGGTGATGACGGGCTTTCGCGTGGCGCTGGGCAGCGCGCAAAGCGTGTACGCCAAGAGCATTCCCGGTTTCAAACCGGACATCACCGTGCTGGGCAAGGTGATTGGCGGTGGCATGCCGCTGGCCGCCTTTGGTGGCCCGCGCGCCATCATGGAACACCTCGCACCGCTGGGTGCGGTGTACCAGGCCGGTACGTTGTCGGGCAACCCGGTGGCCACCGCCTGTGGCCTGGCGACGCTGCGCGAAATCCGCAAACCCGGTTTCTTCGACGCGCTGTCCGCCTCGACGCACTCGCTGGTCACCGGCCTGAAAGCCGCTGCCGCCGCCGAGGGCGTTCCGTTCAGCGCTGACTGTGAAGGCGGCATGTTCGGTTTCTTCCTGCTGCCCGAGCTGCCGCAAAACTACGCCCAGGTGCTCAAGACCGACAACGCACGCTTCAACACCCTGTTCCACGGCCTGCTCGACCGGGGCGTATACATTGCGCCGGCGCTGTATGAAGCCGGTTTTGTGAGCGGGGCGCACACAGCCAGCGACATCGAAACCACCGTGGCGGCCGCCCGCGAAGTGTTCAAAACACTATCAAAAATATAGCTTTCTGCGCTTACTGGATAAGCGTTAGAAGCCAAAAACACTTCAAGTTTATAGTTCTGTCTCCGCAACCTCCACTGCCCTGCCCATGCTTGCTGCGTTGAAGTTTCTGTTTGCCACGCTGATCCTGGTGATCAACACCCTGGTGCTGTGCAGCTCGATGATCCCGTTCGCCCTGGCCAAGCTCATCCTGCCGGTCACGGCGGTGCGCCATGTGTGCGACCGCGCTCTGATGGGTATCGCAGCGCTGTGGATGGACATCAACACCTTCTGGCTGGACACCGTCAACCCGGTTCGCTGGGATGTCACAGGCATTGAAGGGCTGGACCCCCAAGGCTGGTTCCTGGTCGCCAGCAACCACCAGACCTGGGTGGACATCCTGGTGTTGCAGCGCGTCTTCAACCGCCGCATCCCCATGCTCAAGTTCTTTACCAAGAAAGAACTGATTTATGTGCCCGTGATCGGCTTGGCCTGGTGGGCGCTCGACTTTCCCTTCATGCAGCGCAAAGGCGGCGCCAGCGCCCGGGCCGACCTCGCCGCAGGGCGCAAGGCCTGTGAAAAATTCCGCCTGGTACCCACCTCGGTGATGAGTTTTGTCGAAGGCACGCGCTTCACCCCGGCCAAGCACGCACAGCAAAAATCGCCCTACCGCCACCTGCTCAAACCCAAGGTGGGCAGCCTGAGCATGGCGCTGGAAACCCTGGGCGATGCCTTTACCGGTTATCTCGACGTCACTATCGTCTACCCCCAGGGCGCCCCCACATTCACCGACGCCCTCTGCGGCCGTATCCCCGAGGTGGTGGTGCGCGCCCAACTGCGCAGCATTCCCCCCCAGGCATTGCCGACCAACGGTGAACCAGCACCGCGCGCACCCGTGCAAGCCTGGATCAATGAACTGTGGCAGGCCAAGGATGAGGAAATCACGCAGATTCTGGCCAGCAAGAAAACCACGGGCGCTTAAAGCGTCCTGCCCGACAACAAAAAAGCGGCCTCGGCCGCTTTTTTGTTGTCGGCCCCAATGGCTCAATGCCTGAAGTGACGCACGCCCGAAAACACCATGGAGACACCGCGCTCGTCGGCGGCATCAATCACTTCCTGGTCGCGCATGCTGCCCCCGGGCTGGATGACGCAGCTGGCACCGGCGTCCACCACCACGTCCAGGCCATCGCGGAAGGGGAAGAAGGCATCGCTCGCCACCACGGTACCCACCAGGCTCAGGTTGGCATGCTGCGCCTTGATGCTGGCGATACGCGCCGAGTCGAGGCGGCTCATCTGACCGGCGCCCACGCCCATGGTCATACCGCCCTTGCAAAAAATGATGGCATTGCTCTTGACGTACTTGGCCACCTTCCAGGCGAACAGCAGGTCTTCCATTTCGCTCAGCGTGGGCTGCTTTTTCGTCACCACGCGCAGATCCATGAGCGAAAGCTCATGGTTGTCGGCCGTCTGCAGCAGCAGGCCCGAGCCAATGCGCTTGGCATCCATGGCATTGCGGCCGCGCTCCCAAGAAGTCGTGCCACCGTGCTTGGGCAAGGCGATCTTGAGCAGACGCACATTGGCCTTCGATTTGAAAATTTCCAGTGCCTCGGCAGTGAAATCCGGCGCCATCAGCACTTCGACGAATTGCTTGCTGATCTGCGCAGCAGCTGCCCCGTCCACGGCGCGGTTGAAGGCGATGATGCCGCCAAACGCGCTGGTGGGGTCGGTCTGAAAGGCCTTGGCATAGGCCGACGCGGCATCCAGCGCCACGGCCACACCGCAGGGGTTGGCGTGCTTGACGATCACGCAGGCGGCGGCGTCAAAGCTCTTGACGCATTCCCAGGCAGCATCGGCGTCGGCAATGTTGTTGTAGGAAAGTTCCTTGCCCTGCAGTTGCACGCCCGTGACGAGCGAGCCGGGCGCCGGGTACAAGTCGCGGTACAGCGCGGCCTGCTGGTGGCTGTTTTCACCGTAGCGCAGGTCCTGCACCTTGGTGAAGATACCATTGCTTTGGCCAGGGAACATCGCGCGCTGCGGCACATAAGTTTCCGACAGCTTTTCTTCTTCAAACGTGACGGAAGACAGATAGTCGCTGATGGCACCGTCGTACTGCGCAATGCGGTTGAACGCAGCGACGGACAGCGCAAAACGCAGCTTGTCGGACAACTTGCCGTGCGCTTTCAGTTCCTCCAGCACGGCGGGGTACTGCGAGGCATCGGTCAGCACGCCCACGTCCTTCCAGTTCTTGGCGGCGCTGCGCACCATGGCCGGGCCACCAATGTCGATGTTCTCGATGGCATCCGCCAGCGTGCAACCCGCCTTGGCCACGGTCGATTCAAACGGGTAGAGGTTGACCACCAACAGGTCAATGGTGTCGATGCCGTGCGCCTTCAGGGCTGCCATGTGTTCTGGCAGTTCGCGGCGGGCCAGCAGGCCGCCGTGCACCTTGGGGTGCAGCGTCTTGACGCGACCGTCCAGCATTTCAGGAAACTGGGTGACTTCGGCCACCTCGGTCACGGGCAGGCCTTCTTTGGCCAGTAGCTGGGCTGTGCCGCCGGTAGACAGCAGCCGGATGCCCAGGGCGTGCAGGGCTTTGGCAAAGTCGACGATGCCGGTCTTGTCGGAGACGGAGAGGAGTGCGTTCATAGCAATGGTGCGGTAGTTTGAATAAAAACAGGCTCTAACGCTTATCAAACAAGCGCAAGTAGCTACAAATTAAATAGCAATCAACAGATGCTCAAAGCAGCTTGTGCAGCGCCAGTTTCTTGCGCAGGGTGTTGCGGTTCAGGCCCAGCCATTCGGCGGCGCGCGACTGGTTGTGGGATGCCTCTTCCATCACCACCTCCAGCAGCGGCTTTTCCACCACGCGCACCAGCATGTCGTACATGCCGTCGGGGGTCTCGCCGCCCAGGTCGCGAAAGTAGCCCTGCAGGCTCTCCCGCACGCATTCTTCAATATGTTTCTTGCTCATGCAGCCATTCCCTCTTGTTCTTGTGGGTTCGCGTCCACACCGGTGGCGTGCGGCAGCCGGTCCATCTGTTGCCCCAGGGCATCCAGGTAGTCGGCCACAGCCTGCCACTGCGTGGCGCAGTCTTCTGTCGTATTGATTTGTTGGCGCAAGGCCTCGCCGCCCGGCAGCGCGCGCAGGTACCAGGCAATGTGCTTGCGCGCACTGCGCACCCCGGTTTGCTCGCCGTACAGGCTGTAGTGGTCGTGCAGGTGGTCCAGCAACAGGCGGCGCACCTCGGCCACCAGCGGCGGGGCCAGGTGTTCGCCCGTGGCCAGAAAGTGGCCCACCTCGCGAAAAATCCAGGGGCGGCCCTGGGCGGCACGGCCGATCATGAGGGCGTCGGCCCCCGTAGCGGCCAGCACGTCGCGTGCCTTCTCGGGCGTGGCGATGTCGCCATTGGCGACCACCGGAACCTGCACTGCCGCCTTCACAGCGGCAATGGTGTCGTATTCGGCAAAACCTTTGTAGCCCTGCTCGCGCGTGCGGCCGTGCACCGTCAGCATCTGGATGCCCACGCCTTCAAACTGCCGGGCCAGCGCCACGGCATTCTTGTGCTGCTGGCACCAGCCCGTGCGCATCTTGAGCGTGACCGGCACGTTGAAAGGCGCGCAGGCCTGCACCACGGCAGCGGCAATCTGCACGGCCAGTGCTTCGTTTTGCATCAGGGCGGAGCCCGCCCACTTGTTGCAGACCTTCTTGGCCGGGCAGCCCATGTTGATGTCGATGATCTGCGCGCCGCGCTCTATGTTGTAGACCGCGGCCTCGGCCATCATGGGTGCATCGGTGCCGGCGATCTGCACGGCAATCGGCCCCGGCTCCCCGGCGTGGTTGGCGCGGCGCGAGGTCTTGAGGGTGTTCCACAAATCCTTGCGCGAGGTGACCATCTCGCTCACCGCGTAACCCGCACCGAGCTGCTTGCACAACTGCCGAAACGGCCGATCCGTGACGCCCGCCATCGGGGCCACGAACAAACGGTTCGCCAAAGGAATGTGGCCGATGTACATGAGGGTTTCGGGGCGCCGCAATTGCTGAAAAAGGAGGCAGGATTGTACCTGCTCAAAATTTCAGCAACTGAAATGGCGAACCACCCACAACCCTTTGCTCTCCCTGCCGCTGCGCGCCGCCTCAGCGTGCGGCGAAATCCTTGCCTGCCTTTGCCGGTGGCAGGGTGCCCTGCTGCACAAACAGCCACCACGCATCGGCTGAATTCTCAAACCGGTATTGCGCCATGAGCGTCCTCAGCCACTGGCGGTTGTGCTGCACGTCGGGTGCAAAACCGTCCACACCACCCGACGCGCCCGCCAGAACCACGCCGGATGGTGTGCCCATGTCGACATCTTCTCCGTCTGCAAGCGGCCCGCGCACGGTCTGGCGGGCTTTCATGCCGTCCATCACCCGCACCCGCACAATCCAGCCACCACTGCGGGCTTCGCAGCAGGCATCCAGGGCCAGGCCCTGGACCTGCAGATCTTGTGCGATGTGTGCCAAAGCCGCGGGCGCGGTCGGTGCATCGGCACAGTGTGGCACACCGATGTGCGTGTGCAGCACCACCGCATGGGTGTTGTGCGCCCATGCCGAAAACACGAGTGCCGCGGCCATCGACCACCAGTGCGTGTTGCCGATGCCCGAGGCAGAGCGAGAGAGCTGCTCATAGGGGTGCCGTGTTGAAGCGATGGCCATGGGATTCCTCCGGGTTGCTTTCCGTCTGGGTTGCGGTAGATCCACGATACAAAAGCAACCCGTGCCACGGCATGCGTGCATGGCGCACCATGCTGTAGGACAACGCCACCAGGCCGCCAAACCAGCGTGCAGGGCCCCTACACTGGCTGGCATGGAAACCTGGATGCATCTGCTACTCGAATGGCTGGCCCTGCCCCAGTTCGGCCTGGGCACGGTTTTTGTGGTGTCCTTTGTGTCGGCCACGCTGCTGCCGCTGGGGTCTGAACCGGCGGTGTTCGGGCTCATCAAACTCAACCCCGACCTGTTCTGGCCCGCCGTCATGGTGGCGACCTTGGGCAACACGCTGGGCGGCGGCGTCAGTTGGTGGATAGGGCTGGCAGCCCACAAAGCCGTGGACCGCGCCCGTGGCTACCACAAGGATGCACGCGCCATCGCCTGGTTGCGGCGCTTCGGGGCCAAGGCCTGCCTGATGAGTTGGCTGCCCGTGGTGGGCGACCCGCTGTGCGCCGTGGCCGGCTGGCTCCAACTGCCGTTCTGGCCCTGCCTGGCCTACATGGCTGTAGGAAAATTTTTGCGCTACCTGGTCATGACAACGGTGTTGCTGCACCTGATGCCAGGCCAGGTGGCTCTGTAACCTCTTCGCGCGGCAACAAGACGTCCCAGTCCACAGGCCGCGTGGTATCCACATGCACGGTCCGTGCTTCCTCTTGCGCCGACAACGGCCGTGCAGCCGCCCACTGAGATTCCAGCACCTCCAGCCCCGCCTCGGAGGCATCGCCTCCCGCCTGCTGGCGCGCCTGCACCCGCGCGCGCAGCACGTCCAGCGGCGCTTCGAACGACAGAATGCGGCACGGCGCCTGCAGGGCATCGGCCAGGGCGATAAAGCGTGCCCGCAGGGCGGCGTTCAGAAAAGTGGCATCGACCAGCACGGTGTATCCGGCGCCCAGCGCAGTGCGCGCCACCTGCGCCAGCCGGTCATGGGTGCGCTGCGAAGCCTCGCGGGTATAGATGCCGCCCGACACCACCGCGCTCGACGCATGGGCGAGCAGACCAAACAGGCGCTTGCGCTCCACATCGGCACGTACACGCACCACGCCGCGCTGCTCGATCAACCCCTGTGATTGCGTGCTCTTACCCGCCCCCGAGAACCCATGGGCCAGCCACAACGCGGCAGGCTGAGGCTGGATGCTGCGCGCCGCCAGTTCCAGGTAGCGCTGGCGCTCCAGCGCACTGGCAGCCCACGCCGCCCCACCCGCCTGTGCCCTGCGCATGCCCGCGACCCGGGCGCGCACCAGGGCGCGGTAGACGCAGTAGTAGCGCAGCACGCGCAAGCCATCGTAGTCGCCGGTGTGTTCCAACCAGGCATTGAGAAAACGCCACGCCAAATCAGAGCGGCCCCGCGCCTCCAGGTCCATCACGAGAAAAGCAATATCGGCCACGCAGTCGATCCAGCGCAGCGCCGGGTTGAACTCGATGGCATCGAACAACTGCGGCCCGGCGTCGGTCAGCACCAGGTTGGCAAGGTGCAGATCGCCATGGCACTCGCGCACCCGGCCCGCATGCAAGCGCGCATCGAACACAGGCGCCAGAGCGGCCCCTTGCGCGGCGCACCACTGCGCCAACCGTGGCAACGGGGAGGGCTGCGCACAGTCACCGGCTTCCTCCTGGCTCTGCAAGGCCTGCAGACAGTCGTGCACCAGGCTGCACACGGCGTGTGCGTCGCCAAAGCCCTGCCCTGGCTGCGCCACGGCAGCCCCGCCCTGAAACTGCGCCACGTGGCGCGCCAGGGCGTCGATGTGCGCGGGCTGCAAGCGCTGCTGCTCCAGCACATGGCTGAGCAGCATGTCTTGCGCAAACCGGCGCATGCGCACCGCGGGCTCGGCCCCAGCAGGGGCCTGATCGGCAGGCAATACACGCAGCGCGCCGTGCTGCTGCTGCACTGCCACCAGCCCAAGGTACAGGTCGGGGGCCGTGCGGCGGTTGATGCGCAACTCTTCCAGGCAGGCAGCACGGCGCAGTGCGGTGGTGCTGAAGTCCAGAAAATCGAGCTTCAGCGGTTTCTTGAACTTGTAGACAAAATCGCCCGCCAGCAGCAGCCAGGAGATATGGGTCTCGATGCACTCCACGGCCTCTGCGGCATGGCCAAACGCCTGCGGTTGGCTCTGCAGTTGGCGCACCAAGGCTTCGGCCGCATCAAAACTGCCCGTCAGCATGGCAGGCTCGCCCGCAGAAGAATACGCACTCCATCGTCCAGCCCCGGAAGGGGTAGACCACCACCCCCTGCGCCCGATGGTTCCGGGGAACGGGTGTCATGGAGAGGGACGGCATGGGAAGCAGCGGCAGGCGCCGGGAAAGACAACAGCATGGTCTTCAAGTGTGCCCGCTGCTTGACCAGTGTCAACCGCCCCGATCAAGAAACCGAAAGAGGATCGCGCCTCTCTGGGCAGCACTACATTTGCTATCAAAAATAGAGCTTCAAGCGCTTACCAGCAAAGCGCCAGAATCGAAAAACACTCAAACTCTCGAGACCAACCGCTGACCGTGTCGCACGGTAGTGATCACCGAGCCTTCGTCGTCCTGGGCGTCGGGGTCTTCGCCCAGCAGCTCCACGGTGACGGACGGATCGCCCTTGGCCACTGGCTCTTCGACGACCACCTGGTTGCGTCCGCCTTCCTTGGCCATGTACATGGCGGTATCGGAGCGCGAGAAGAACTCCAGCACCGACTCGCCCGGGATGTACTGCGTAACGCCAATGGACACCGACACCCGGCTCTTGAGCAGGCCCGTCCAGGGGTGCGCCTCGACCTGCGCACGGATGCGCTCGCAGGTGTTGAGCGCGGGCAGCAGCGAAGTGGCCGGGAAGATGAGCAAAAACTCCTCGCCCCCGTAGCGGCCAAAAATATCACCAGCCCGCACATTTTCCTGCGCCACGCGGGCAAAACTGCGCAATACCTCATCACCACCCAGGTGCCCCAGTTCGTCGTTGATGCGCTTGAAATGGTCCAGGTCGACCACGGCCAGGCACAGGGGAATGCCGGTTTCATCGGCCAGTTGCTTCTGCTCCTCCAGCGCCGCGACGATGTAGCGGCGGTTAAAACACCCCAGCAGCGTGTCGCGCTGCGCATCTTCCTGGATGTTCTTGATCTTGCGGCTGGCCCGGTGCAGGATGCGCTGCAGCATCTGCACCTTGCCCACCAGGTAGATAAAGCTGGGCAGCGACACGGCCAGTGCCACGAAATGCATCACTTCGAGCCGCAGCAATGCATCGTTCTGCTGCGCCGTGTAATGCAACGCAATCACCACCGCATAACCCGACAGCAGGGCCCATGCCACCAGAAACGCCGTGTTGCGCGGAATGCGGTACATGCCATAAGCCATGGTCACAAAACTGAATGGCGCCAGCAAGATCTGCGTGGCCGGATCCAGGTACACAACCAGCAACATGCATGCCAGGGCGCACACCACAATGGGGAGTTTGAGCCGCTTCTCCTGCGCCCGCATGTGCAGGCCCGACTTGAAGGCACCCAGGAACACCAGCGAGAGACCAACGATCAGGCCCGACAGCACATACAGCGTGCGCGACTGCACCATGTCCAACGCATGAAAAACCACCGCGGCCGCCAGATACAGGCCGACCAGCGACAGGGCGATCAGCCATTTCTGTGCATTGGTTCGCCGCCCGCCCGCCATGCCCGCATCGGCCCTGCGGCGCGCGTCCTGCAAGACCACGGCCGACGAATCGTCGAAGTCCATGCTCGCATCGGTGAATGGAAAGGCCTCTGACGCAGAGAACTGCGGTTTCCCGCTTTTAAAAATCATGGTCAAAAGTGAGGCTGCAGCCATGGCACATGGAGTGGAGAGAACACCGTCGGTTGTAAGAAGGAAGAAGGTCGTACCGGAAACGGTAGCGCGGCCCGCTGTATACACTATTTGTTACATCGCGACCCCAAAACCGCTCACCGGAGAATGGTATCCGTACCGAAAAGGCGCTTTGTGTGCCGCGCCCCCACCAAACCACTGCGCAAACACCCTGCAATCAAACCCTTGTCAGAACGCTCTGCGAAGCGTCTGCCCGCGCTGGACACGGCATGATAAGGAGAACCGCCTCCATCCCTCCCCGTATTTACCAGTAGCCACGCAACGCACGGACCGCGGGCTGATGCATCACAAGGCCGGACGTGCGCGGGCCCACCAGCCTTCCAGCGAGTACACCAGCAAAGCCGCCCAGATCAGCATGAAACCGGCCAGACGGGACAGCTCGAACGGCTCGTGGAACAGCCATACACCCAGTGCAAACTGCAGGCTGGGCGACAAATACTGCAGGATGCCCATCGTGGCCAGGGGAATCCGCCGTGCGCCCGCGGCAAACAGCAGCAGGGGAATGGCGGTGATCGGCCCGGCAAGAACCAGCCAACCCAAGGCGGCAGAACTCCCCTGCACCAGCACCCCCTGGCCCTGCCAGGCCCAAACGCCCAGGCCGATGGCGGCCAGCGGGGCCAGCAGCACAGTCTCCAGAGCCAGCCCTTCCAGCGCCCCCAGCACGGCCACCTTGCGCAGCAGGCCATAAAAACCAAAAGTCAGTGCCAATACCAGCGCGATCCAGGGCAAGCGGCCCGCCTGCACCGTCAGCCACAGCACCCCGGCGGCGGCCACAGCTACCGCCAGCCACTGGCCCGGACGCGGGCGCTCGCGCAAAAAGAAGAATCCCAAGGCCACGCTGACCAGCGGCAGAATGAAGTAACCCAGGCTGGCATCCACCACATGACCGTTGTTCACTGCCCAGACATAGGTCAGCCAGTTGGCCGACAGCAACAGCGCCGAGACCGCAAAGGCCCCCAGCACCCGCGGCTGGCGCAACACCGCGCGCGCCCAGTCCCATTGCCGGCGCACCGCCAGTACGCCCAACACGAACACCAGAGACCACAGGGTGCGGTGCAGCACCACTTCCAGCGCTGGCACGTCGGTCAGTTGCCGGAAATACAGCGGGAACAGTCCCCAGGACAGGTAGGCCAGCGTGGCGTAGGCGATGCCAGGATTCATGTACGGCAGTCAGTGGGGCGCATTCGCCGCAGAAAAAAAGACCGCCATGGCATACCTGCAAAGCAGCAGGCCATGACGGCCAGGCCCCAAAGGCCTCAGACGTTGAACAGAAAGTTCAGCACATCGCCATCGCGCACGATGTATTCCTTGCCTTCAGCGCGCATCTTGCCTGCATCTTTGGAGCCCTGCTCGCCCTTGTAGTGGATGAAGTCGTCAAAAGCGATGGTCTGGGCGCGGATGAAGCCGCGCTCGAAGTCGCCATGGATCACGCCAGCAGCTTGCGGCGCAGTGTCGCCCACGTGGATAGTCCAGGCACGCACTTCCTTCACCCCGGCAGTGAAATAGGTTTGCAGCCCCAGCAGCTTGTAACCAGCGCGGATCAGGCGGTTCAGGCCCGGCTCGTCCTGCCCCATCTCGGCCAGGAACATGTCGCGGTCTTCATCGCTCATTTCGGCCATTTCGGCCTCCATCTTGGCGCAAATGGCGACCACAGGGGCATTCTGCGCAGCAGCGTACTCCTTCAGGCGATCCAGCAGCGGGTTGTTTTCGAAGCCATCTTCGCTCACATTGCCCACGAACATCGCGGGCTTGGCCGTGATGAGGCAGAACGGCTTGAGCAGGGGCAGGTCCTCCTTGCTGACCGGCACACTGCGCGCAGGCAGCCCCTGGTCGAGCGCTGCCTGGATGGGGGTAAGCAAAGCGACGATCTTGGCGGCTTCCTTGTCGTTACCGCTCTTGGCGGCCTTGCTGTAGCGGTTGAGCGCTTTCTCTACCGTGCTCAGGTCGGCCAGGCACAGCTCGGTCTGGATGACTTCGATATCGGAGATTGGGTCCACGCGGCCCGCCACGTGGATCACGTTGTCGTCCTCGAAGCAGCGCACCACATTGACGATGGCGTCCGTCTCGCGGATATGGGCCAGAAACTGGTTGCCCAGGCCTTCGCCCTTGCTGGCACCGGCCACTAGGCCGGCGATGTCCACAAACTCGACGATGGCCGGCACGATGCGCTCGGGCGTGATGATTTCGGCCAGTTGCTGCAGGCGCGGATCAGGCACCTCGACCACGCCGGTGTTGGGCTCGATGGTGCAGAAAGGGTAGTTCTCGGCGGCGATGCCGGCCTTGGTCAGCGCGTTGAAGAGGGTGGACTTGCCGACGTTGGGCAGGCCCACGATGCCGCATTGGAGGCTCATGGCAGGGCTTTCAGGTGTTCTGGGGACAAACCGTTGATTTTAAGCCGCGCAAACAAAGACCACCCGATAGGCTTCAGCGATGGCCCGTTTCAGTCAAAGCACAGGTCGGCCGCAACGGCCTGCCCCACGCGCAGCACCTGGCCGGCTCCCTGGCACACGATGGCGTTCATGCCAAAAGTGACAGCGCCACCCAGCCGCCTGTCCTGGCGGTAGCTGCGCAGCATGTCGCCCACGGCGGGGCGGCTCTCAGCCGTGGCCGGGTCGATATTGGGAATGGGGCAGCGCGCACAGGGCTTGACCGGCTGCAGCTGCACTTGGGCAGCGCCGACGTCAATGCGCAGCAGCTCCAGACGGTCTTCATCGTGCGCCTGCACGCCGTCGATGACCACATTGGGCCGAAAGCGTTCCATGCCCACCGCGGGCTGGCCTGCGGCTTGCAGGCGTGTGTTGAGTTCCTGCAGCGAGGCCGTGCTGGTCAGCAGAAGGGGAAAACCGTCGCTGAACTGGTTGGGCACCGCCCGCCCGCTGGTCCAGTCGGTGCTGGACAGGCGCCGCTGCGCCGGATCGAAGCGCACCAGGCGGCAGGGTTGGCCCAAAAAGGCGGTCAACCAGCGGGCGGCTTCGTCGCCCATGTCCCAGGCCGGCACGGTGTCTTTCCAGACCACCACCGGGGTGTGCGGCGGGGCCACATCGATTGCCAGGGGCACGCGCAATTCACCCAGACCGGGAGCCTGCAACAGCAGCGCCCCTTGGTCGCGCGCAATGCGGGGCCGGATCAGCGCCATGCGGGGCACGGCGCGCTGTGTGAGAAACGCGCCCTGTTCATCCACCAGCATCCAGGCGCGGTCGAACTCCAGGCCGGTTTCGGTCAGCAGGGCCTCATGCACCTCGATGCCCGCGCAGGACTTGACGGGATAGATGAAAAGGCGCGCCACGGCGCCCGAGAGATCAGCGTTGCTATTGAAGGCCACGGCAGGGGGTTTCCATCGCACACAGGGACAAAGCCTGCAAGCATAACCCTCAGGGGCGGGCCTCCTACAATGCCCGGATGGCGCAATCCTTTGACATCTGTATCCGTGGCGCGGGCGTAGTCGGCCGCACCCTGGCACTGCTACTGGCCCGCGAGCGGCTGAACGTGGCCCTCGTCGCCAACACCGCACCGGCACCAGAGGCAGCCGATGTGCGGGCCTATGCCTTGAACGCGGCCTCGCGCGCGCTGCTGGAATCGCTGCGCAGCTGGCCCGACGCCGTGCACGCCACGCCGGTCACGCACATGCGGGTGCGGGGTGACCAGGAGGGCGAGGTGCACTTTGACGCCGCAGCCCAGGGCGTACCGGCCCTGGCCTGGATTGTCGATGTGCCCGCGCTGGAGGCCCGCCTGCAGGACGCCGTGCGCTTTCAGCCGCAGGTAGAACTGGTGCAGGCCCCCGTGCCGGCCGCGCTTACCGTGGTGTGCGAGGGCCGTGCCAGCCGCACCCGCAGCGAACTGGGCGCCGAGTTCGACATCACGCCCTACCCCCAGCACGCCATTGCCACGCGCATGGCTTGCGAAAAACCGCACGGCCAGGTGGCCCGGCAATGGTTTTCGCCGGACGGCAGCATCCTCGCCTTTCTGCCCCTGGAGGGCGAAGGCGGCAGCACCGTGGCGGTTGTCTGGTCTGTAGCGCCGCCGCTGGCTGCCGAACTGCTGGCCCTGGAGGCCGATACCTTTGCGCAGCGTATGCAGGCGGCCAGCCAAGATGCGCTGGGCGCCTTGACGCTGGCCAGCGAGCGCGCCACCTGGCCGCTGCAGCAGGCCCAGGCGCGCCACTGGTGTGGCACCCTGCCGACCAACCCTGCAGCCGCGTGGGTGCTGGCAGGCGACGCCGCACACAACGTACACCCGCTGACGGGCCAGGGCCTCAACCTGGGCCTGGGCGACGCCCAAGCGCTGGCCCAGGTGCTGGGCGGGCGCGATACCTGGCGCAGCGTGTCTGACCTGCGGCTACTGCGCCGCTACGAGCGCCAGCGCAAAACCGCCCTGGCGCCCATGGGCCTGGCCACCGATGGGTTGCACCAGCTTTTTTCACGCCCGCAGGGCCCTTGGCAGATGCTACGCAACTGGGGCATGAAAGGCTTTGACCACAGCGGCCCTCTGAAAGACTGGATGGCCCGCCAGGCCATGGGAACGCGCTGAAGGCAATGCACTCCAACGGCGCAACACCCTTACGCCGCCCCTTGAACCTTTGAATAAAACCATGCAACTGATCCCCTCCCTGCTCGCCGCCGCCGCACTGACCCTGGGTTTTTCCGCCACCGCCCAGGAAGCCGCCATCCGCAAAACACTGGCCGAGCGTATTCCGCAAATGGAAAAGATCGACGAGGTACAGCCTACGGCCATGTCGGGCCTGTACGAAGTGCGCATCGGTACGGACATTTTCTACACCGACGCCAAGGGCAACTACCTGATCCAGGGGGAGCTGATCGATACCCGGGCGCGCCGCAACCTGACGGAAGACCGCATCAACAAGCTCTCGGCGGTGGATTTTGCAGCGCTGCCGTTCAAGGACGCCTTCACCATCGTGCGCGGTGACGGCAAGCGCAAGGTGGCGGTGTTTGAAGACCCCAACTGCGGCTACTGCAAGCGCTTCGAGCGCGACATGCAGAACGTGGACAACGTCACCGTCTACCTGTTCCTCTACCCCATCCTCAGTCCCGACTCGGCCGAGAAATCGCGCAACATCTGGTGTGCCAAAGACCGCACGACCGCGTGGGAGGACTACATGGTGCGCGACAAAACCCCGGCCGCCGCCACCTGCGACACCAGCGCACTGCAACGCAATCTGGCTTTCGGTAAAAAATACAAAATTACGGGCACGCCCACGCTGATTTTTGCCGATGGCAGCCGCGTGCCCGGCGCCATCCCGGCCAGGGACGTCGAAAAACGCCTGGGCGAGTCCGCCGCCAGCAACTGACACCCCGCGCCCGCACCGCCCATGGCCAACGCACGCTCCACCGCCGCTGCTGCGGTGCACTACCGCATCGAAGCGCCCGACCCACACCAGCACCTTTTCCACGTCACGCTGACCGTGGCCCGCCCTGCAGCGCAGCAGGAACTGGCGCTGCCTGTCTGGATACCGGGAAGCTACCTGGTGCGCGAGTTCTCCAAAAATCTGCAGAACCTGCAGGCCCGCCAGGGCAGGCAGGCGCTGGCGCTGCAGCAACTGGACAAGCACCGCTGGATGGCGACGTGCCAGCCCGGCAAGCCGCTGGTGCTGCACTATGAGGTATATGCCTGTGACGCCTCGGTACGCACCGCCTGGCTGGACGCTGCGCGCGGCTTCTTCAATGCCACCAGCCTGTGCCTGCGCGCCGAGGGACACACCGAACAGCCCTGCACCATTGACATTTTAGCTCCTGAAAACATAGCTACCAGCGCACAGTGGTCGTGCGCTACAACCATTTTTCCTTTAAAAGTGGATGCCTGGGGGTTTGGCCGCTACCGTGCCGACGACTACGACACACTGGCCGACTGCCCGGTGGAAATGGGCGCCTTCTGGAGCGCGCGTTTCACTGCCGGTGGCGTGCCGCACCGCTTTGTGGTGGCAGGCGCCGCAGCGTCTTTTGACGGCAAGCGGCTGCTGGCCGACACGCGCAAAATCTGCGAGGCCGCCATCCGCCTCTGGCACGGCGAGGGCAAACCGCCGTTCAAAAATTACCTGTTCATGCTCAACGTGGTCGATGACGGCTATGGCGGGCTGGAGCACCGCAACTCCACGGCCCTGATCTGCGCCCGGCGCGACCTGCCGCGCAGCACCGCGCCTGCGGTGGGCGAGGGCTACACCACCCTGCTCGGCCTCATCAGCCACGAGTACTTCCACGCCTGGAACGTCAAGCGCCTGCGCCCCGCAGAGTTCACCCGCTACGACTACGCGCAGGAGAACTACACACAGCTGCTCTGGTTCTTTGAAGGCTTCACCAGCTATTACGACGATCTGCTGCTGCGCCGGGCCGGGCTCATCGACCCTGCCAGCTACCTCAAGCTGCTGACCAAAACCATCCAGCAGGTGCTGCAAACGCCGGGCCGCACGCTGCAGACCGTGGCCCAGGCCAGCTTTGACGCCTGGGTCAAGTTCTACCGCCAGGACGAGAACACCCCCAACGCCACCGTCAGTTACTACACCAAGGGCGCGCTCGTCGCCCTGTGCCTGGACCTTGCGCTGCGCCGGGAAGGCCGCAGTTCGCTGGACGAAGTCATGCGCGCCCTGTGGCAGCGCACGGGCGGCGGCCCCATGGACGAAGCCGCTCTGCGCGCGGTTCTCCAAGAACTGGGCGGCCGCCCCTTCGACACGGAGATCGACACCTGGGTGCACGGCACCGGCGAACTGCCGCTGGAGGAGCTGCTGGCGGCCCAGGGCATCACGCTCAAACCCGAAGCCGCCCAGCCCGCCCAGCGCCTGGGCCTGCGCGTGACAGAAAACGCGGCAGTGCAGATCAAAACCGTGCTGCGCGGAAGCCTGGCCGAGCGCGCCGGCATGGCCGCCGGCGATGAATGGATCGGCATCGAAGTGCAGGGCCAGGGCTGGCGCATTGCCAAGCTCGACGACATTGCGCTGTATGCCGGGGCAGAGACGGTCGTCACGGCCCTGGTCGCCCGCGACCGGCGCCTGCTGCGACTGCCCCTGACGCTGGCCCATCCGCCCGCCAAGAGCAGCAAAGGCCGCAAGAGCGCCGCACAGCCCGCCATGGCCGACACCGTGTCGCTCAGCATCACCGACGCAGCCCGCGCCACGCGCTGGCTCGATGGTCTTTGATCGGCCCCGCACTGCCGGGGCCTTGGTTATCGTTTTATTTTTATTTGCAACAGGAGAACGCCATGGCCTACGAAGTCATTGAAGTCCGCACCGAAGCTGAAAAGGTCGGCATCATCACCCTCAACCGTCCCAAGCAGCTCAATGCGCTGAACGACCAGCTCATGGACGAGCTGGGCCAGGCCCTCAAGGCCTTTGATGCGAACGACAAGATCGGCTGCATCATCATCACCGGCAGCGAACGCGCCTTTGCCGCCGGGGCCGACATCGGTGCCATGGCCAAGTACAGCTTTGCCGATGCCTACAAAGGCGACTACATCACGCGCAACTGGGAAACCATCCGCAGCATCCGCAAACCCGTCATCGCCGCCGTGAGCGGTTTTGCGCTGGGCGGCGGCTGCGAGCTGGCCATGATGTGCGACTTCATCATCGCTGCCGACACAGCCAAGTTCGGCCAGCCCGAGATCAAGCTGGGCGTGATTCCGGGCGCCGGTGGCACCCAGCGCCTGCCGCGCGCCGTGGGCAAGGCCAAGGCCATGGACATGGCCCTGACCGGCCGCATGATGGACGCCCAGGAGGCCGAACGCGCCGGCCTGGTCAGCCGCGTCGTGCCTTTCGAGAAAATGATGGAAGAAGCCCTGGGCGCCGCCCTGGTCATTGCCGATTTTTCGCAGATCGCCGTGATGGCGGCCAAGGAGTCGGTGAACCGCGCGTTCGAAAGCGGCCTGTCCGACGGCGTGATGTTCGAGCGCCGCCTGTTCCACGCCCTGTTCGCCACCAGCGACCAGAAAGAAGGCATGGATGCTTTCGTGAACAAGCGCAAGGCGCAGTTCCAGCATCTTTAAAAATCCTGGCAGCCGAGCTTTGGTTGCCCGTTTTTTTTGTTCTATAATTCCATTTTTTCGGTGGTATAGCTCAGTTGGTTAGAGCGCAGCATTCATAATGCTGATGTCCCAGGTTCAAGTCCCGGTACCACCACCACATTGAACCCACAGTGGCAACACTGTGGGTTTTTCTTTGGGTGCACGCAACGCAGGCGCCCGTAAAATCGCGCTTTCACAGCCCCTGGATGAACACCATGAACCGCTGCCCGACCGCACTTTCCCCTTCTCGCCCCCGTCTGGGGGCCCTCCTGCTGGCCGTGCTCTGCGCCGCAGCCCCTCTGGCCAGCGCGCCTGCTGCCGCACAAGGCACGGTGCAGGGCTCGATGAGTGGCATGCGCAACTTCCCCGATGCGGCGCTGCGCGGTTCGCTGGTGATTACCGGGGCCTCCGATGCCGAGATCAATGGCAACGCCATCCGCATGGCACCCGGCATGCGCCTGTTCAGCCCGCAGAACACCCTGGTGATGATGCACACGGTCAAGGGCCAGCAATTCACCGTGAACTACCTCATCGAGAACAGCACGGGCATGCTGATTTCTGCCTGGATCCTGAGCAACAGCGAGGCCGCACAGCCGCGCAAGGGCAGCGACTCCGTGCAGCGCAACTACCGCTTCGAGTCCGACGCCACCCCCGTGCGCTAACCCCGCGCACCCAGCGGCTGCCACGCCCCTGGCTCCCGCCCTGCGGCGGGCGCAGCGCATGCAGCCCACCCCCCTGTTTTCTGAGAGCTTGCCATGGCCAAAAAAGTCTTTATCAAAACCTTCGGTTGCCAGATGAACGAGTACGACTCGGACAAAATGGTGGACGTCATGCGTGCCGCCGAGGGCTACGAGCCCACGCAAAACGTCGATGAGGCGGACCTCATCCTGTTCAACACCTGCTCGGTGCGCGAGAAAGCGCAAGAGAAGGTATTTTCCGACCTGGGCCGCGTCAAGCACCTCAAGGAGCGCGGCGTGAAGATCGGCGTGGGCGGCTGCGTGGCCAGCCAGGAAGGCGCCGAGATTATCAAGCGCGCGCCCTACGTCGACATCGTCTTTGGCCCCCAAACCCTGCACCGCCTGCCCGATCTGCTGCAGGCACGGGTGCAGCAAGACCGTCCGCAGGTGGACATCAGCTTTCCAGAGATCGAAAAGTTTGACCACCTGCCGCCTGCGCGGGTCGAAGGCGCCAGCGCCTTCGTCTCCATCATGGAAGGCTGCAGCAAGTACTGCAGCTACTGCGTGGTGCCCTACACGCGCGGCGAAGAGATCAACCGCCCTTTCGACGATGTACTGGTCGAGGTGGCGGGCCTGGCCGACCAGGGCGTGAAAGAAATCACCCTGCTGGGCCAGAACGTGAACGCATACCGCGGCGCCATGGGCAACACCAGCGAGGTGGCCGACTTTGCGCTGCTGCTGGAATACGTGGCTGAAATCCCCGGCATTGAACGCCTGCGCTTTACCACCAGCCACCCCAACGAATTCACGCCGCGGCTGATCGAGGCCTATGCGCGCATTCCAAAACTGGCCAACCACCTGCACCTGCCGGTGCAGCACGGCTCGGACCGCATCCTCATGGCCATGAAGCGCGGCTACACCGCCATGGAATACAAGAGCACGGTGAAAAAGCTGCGCGCCATCCGCCCTGATCTTGCGATGAGCAGCGACTTCATCGTGGGATTTCCGGGCGAGACCGAGGAAGACTTCGCCAAGATGATGAAGCTGATCGACGACATCCACTTCGACAACTCGTTCAGCTTCATCTTCAGCCCGCGCCCGGGCACGCCCGCCGCCAACCTGCACGACGACACGCCGCACGAGGTCAAGCTGCGCCGCCTGCACGAGCTGCAGGCCGTCATCAACGGCAACATCAAGCACATCAGCGAGGGCCTGGTGGGCAAGGTGCAGCGCATTCTGGTCGAGGGCAGTTCCAAGCGCGACGGCAACGAACTCATGGGCCGCACCGAGTGCAACCGCGTGGTCAACTTCGCCGGAGACCATCGCCTGGTAGGCCAGATGGCCGACGTCACCATCACCGAAGCCAAGACCTACACCCTGCGCGGCGAGGTGCTGGTGCGTGAAACCACGGGATAATCCATCAAAAATGAGAGCTGCTTGCGCTTGATACACAAGGTTTTAAAGTACTTTTCTATTGAAAAATATTGACCATCAAGCGCTAGCAGCTCCTGATTCAGGAGCATTCATCCTATAAAAAAACCGGCACTCTGCCGGTTTTTTGCTTTGTTTTTGATAGCTTTTAGCGCTTATTGCATAAGCGCTACAGCCAAAAAATACCAAAACTCAGAAAGGCATGCCAGGCATACCGCCGCCACCCCCCATGCCCTTCATTCCGCCCATCTTTTTCATCATTTTCATCAGGCCGCCACCCTTCATCTTTTTCATCATGCCCTGCATCTGCTCAAACTCCTTGAGCAGGCGGTTGACTTCCTGCACCTGCACACCCGCGCCGCCAGCGATGCGTTTCTTGCGGGTGGCCTTGATGAGTTCGGGCCGGCGGCGCTCCAGCGGCGTCATGCTCTGGATGATGCCTTCCTTGCGCTTGATGTCTTTCTCGGCCTTGTCCATGTCCACCTGACCGGCCTTGGCCGTGAGCTGCGAGGGCAGCTTGTCCATGAGGCTGGCGAGCCCGCCCATCTGCTTCATTTGCTGCAACTGGCCCAGAAAATCGCTCAGATCAAAGCCGTCGCCACTCTTGACCTTGGCAGCGAGCTTTTGCGCGGCTTCCATGTCCACACCGGCCGCCACTTGCTCCACCAGCGCAACGATGTCGCCCATGCCCAGAATGCGGCCCGCGTGGCGCTCGGCGTCGAACACCTCCAGGCCGTCGAGCTTCTCGGACACGCCGGCAAACTTGATCGGTGCGCCGGTGATCTGGCGCACAGACAGCGCAGCGCCGCCGCGTGAATCACCGTCGAGCTTGGTCAAAACGATGCCGGTCAGCGGCAGTGCTTCCTTGAAGGCACGTGCGGTGTTGATGGCATCCTGGCCCTGCATGGCGTCCACCACGAACAGCGTTTCCACCGGATTGAGCACGGCGTGCAGGTCCTTGATTTCCTGCATCAGCGCCTCGTCGATCGCCAGGCGACCGGCGGTGTCGACCAGCAGCACATCAAAGTAGTGTTTCTTGGCGTAGTCCAGCGCGGCCAGGGCAATGTCGCGCGGCTTCTGGTCGGGCGTGCTCGGGAACCACTCTGCACCGGCCTGCGCCGTGACGGTCTTGAGCTGCTCGATGGCGGCGGGGCGGTACACGTCGCCGGAGACGGTCAGCACCTTTTTCTTGCGCTTGCTGATCAGGTGCTTGGCCAGCTTGGCCGTGGTGGTGGTCTTGCCCGCGCCCTGCAAACCCGCCATCAGGATCACGGCCGGGGGCTGGGCCGCCAGATTGATGTCGGACACGCCCTCGCCCATGGTGGCGGCCAGTTCGCGGTTGACGATGCTGACCAGCATCTGCCCAGGTTTGAGGGAGCCCAGCACCTCTTCGCCCAGCGCCTTTTCCTTGACGCGGGCGATGAAGTCGCGCACCACGGGCAGGGCCACGTCGGCTTCGAGCAGGGCCATGCGCACCTCGCGCAGCATGTCCTGTACGTTGGATTCGGTGATGCGGGCCTGGCCACGCATCTCCTTGACGAGGCGCGAGAGTTTGTCGGTAAGGGCGGAGGCCATGTCAGGTATTCCGGGGTAGACCCGCGAACGGGGCTGCGGGAGGGGGGTTGCGCCCAAGGGCGGGCCGTGGGCGAAAGGTAAACTGTGCAGCATGATTTTAGCTAGTAGCTCCCCCGTCAGTCTGGTGCTCGGGCTCGCCACTGCTCTGGCCTATGCCGTTCCGGCTGTGGCAGCAGCCCGCCTGCAGGCCCGGGGTGCCCGCGCAGCCCTGTGGGTCGCCTGGGTATTGCACGCCGCCACCCTGGCCTGGAGCATGGTGGAGACGACGCCGCGCTTCGGTTTTGCCCCGGCCCTGTCGGTCACTGCGTGGCTGGTTCTCACGGTCTATGCCATCGAACACCAGCTGTTCCCACAGCTGCGGGCCCGCTGGGCGCTGGCTGCGCTGGGCAGCCTGGCTGTGTTGCTGGCAATGGCGTTCCCGGGCCAGGCCCTGCATGGCACGGCCTCGGCCTGGCTGCCGCTGCACCTGGCGCTGGGCATCTCGGCCTATGGCCTGCTGGCCGCCGCCGTGGTGCATGCCGCCTTGATGACGCGCGCCGAACGGCGCATCCGCCTGGCGGTCGATCCCCACAGCGGCATGCCCTTGCTGACGCTCGAGCGCCTGACCTTCCGATTCGTGACCGCGGGCTTCGTGCTGCTGACCGCCACACTGGCGGCCGGCATGCTGTTCAGCGAATCGCTCTATGGCCGTGCCTGGCGCTGGGACCACAAAGCCGTGTTCTCGGTGCTGTCGTGGCTGACCTTTGCCGCACTGCTGCTCGGACGCAAACGCTTTGGCTGGCGTGGCCGCAGCGCCGTGCGCATGCTCTACACGGGCGCTGCGCTGCTGCTGCTGGCTTATGTGGGTTCGCGTTTTGCACTGGAAGTGGTGCTGGGACGCAGCGCATGAAATACTTGCTGGTCCTTGCCGTCATCGCCATAGGCTACGCTTTTTGGCGCAGCCAGCGCACGGGCGCCCCGCCATCGCAGGGCAAACGCCCGCCGCTGCCCGCACCGCAGGACATGGTGGCCTGCGACCGCTGCGGCGTGCATCTGCCGCGCTCCGAAGCGTTGACACACGGCGCCCGCACATACTGCTGCGCCGAGCACCAGCAGCAAGATGCACGCTGACACCATACCTCCCGGCAACAGCACGGCCGCGCGGCCCCTGGCGGTGGATGAGACCCCTTTTCTGCGCCTGTGGCACGGCTTCCTGACGGGCCGCACCATGATCGCGCTGGCCCTGCTGCTGCTGCAAGGGGTGGGCCAGGTCATCAACCAGAACGCCCATCCGTTGGTGCTCATGGTGTGCGTGGCGTACCTGGCCGCAACGCTGGCCCTGCGCGTGCTGGCGCGGCGGGCGCCGCCTTCCCCGCAGGCCGGTCTGCAATGGCTGCCGTCCATTGGCGTGGACCTGGTGGCGGTAAGTGCGCTGCAACTGCTGCACATCGGCTCCATGAACTTCACGCCCCTGCTGGGCCTGCCCATCCTCATGGCCTCGGTGCTGGGAACGCTCACCCTGGCGCTGGGCACCACGGCAGCCGCCACTTTGCTGCTGCTGGCCTGGGCATGGTGGCAGGGTTACCACGGGCCCGACACGGATACTGCGCAACTCTATCTGCAGGCAGCGCTGACCGGGACCGGCTATTTCATCGCCTCCTTCCTGATACACCAGCTCTCGACCCGGCTGGTGCGCGAGCAGCAAACAGCGCAGCGCAGCAAGGTGGCGGCCCTGGTGCAAAGCCAGGTCAGCGCGCTGATCATCCAGAACCTGACGGACGGCGTGCTGGTGGTTGACGAAGAAGTCACCGTGCGCATGGCCAACCCGGCGGGGCTTTCGCTGCTGGGTTGCCCGTCCGGCTCGGACCCTCCATTCACATTGCACCAGGCTGCAGCATGGCAGGCACTGGTGGCTCTGGCGCGCCGCTCCTTTCGCCTGGACCAGCCCCAGACCGCCGACCTGAACCTGCTGAATGAAGGACAAAGCCCCGTCGGCCTGCATGTACGCACCTGGCTGACCTCGCCAAAACAAAGCGCTGCCGGTGTGCCGGGCGCCCGTTTGTGTGTGATGTTCCTGCACGATCTGCGTGAGATGGAAGCGCGTCTGCGCACCGAAAAACTGGCGGCCATGGGCCGCATGTCGGCCGCCGTGGCGCACGAGATCCGCAATCCACTGGCGGCCATCATGCAGGCCAATGCCCTGTTGGAAGAAGACCTGGAGCAACCCGCACAAAAGCGCCTGAGCCAGATGGTGCAGCAAAACGCCGACCGCCTGGCCCGCATTGCCGAGGAAATCCTTGACATCGCGCGCGTGCAGCACCAGATCAGCCACGCCCCGGCGTCCACCTTGACGCTCGATTCCAGCGTGGCACAGATCTGGCAGGACTGGAGCAGCCACGACCCGGCCCACCGCCAGGGCCGTGTGACGCTCATGGCTGGCGAGGTGCACGTGGAGTTCGATACCGAACACCTGCGCCGTGTGCTGGTGAACCTGCTCGACAATGCCTTGCGCTACAAGAGTAGCGAGACCGATGCGTTGCAGCTGAGTACCCGCATCAGCGCCCCTGGCCAGGCCTGCGTACAGGTCTGGAGCGATGGCGCGCCCATGGACCAATCGGTGGAGCGCCATCTGTTCGAGCCCTTCTTTTCATCCGAAAGCCGATCCAGCGGCCTGGGCCTGTACATTTGCCGCGAACTGTGTGAGCGGCATGGCGCCGCCATCAGCTACCAGCGCACCAGCCGCCCCACCTCCCGGGGCGACATCGAGGGCAATGCCTTCACAGTGAGCTTCCGCCAGGTCGGGCGGCTGCAAGAGTCGGCCTCCCTGTTTGACACCATCGTGGTTTGATATGTCCCTAAATGCCCCTGCGGCCTCCATCCTGGTGGTCGACGACGAACCCGACCTGCGCACCCTGTACGAGTTGACCCTGTTGCGCGAGGGCTACCGCGTCGACACCGCCGCGACTTTGCTCGAGGCGCGCCAGCAACTGCAGGCCAAACGCTTTGACGTGGTCATCAGCGATATGCGCCTGCCCGACGGTTTTGGCATGGAACTGCTGCAAGACCTGCGCGACCAGCAGCGGCGCGAGCGCTGCGTGGTGATGACGGCCTACGGCTCTGCAGAAAATGCCGTGGAAGCCCTGCGTTCAGGCGCCTTCGACTACCTCACCAAACCGGTCGATCTCAAGCAGTTCCGCTCTGTCGTGGCCTCTGCGGTGCAAGGGGGCGATGCGGTTCCCCCGCCGCGCAGCACCCGCAGCAGCCCCGCCCGCGACGGCGCCACCGACTCCGGAGTCCCTTGCAGCCTGTCGATGGCCCGCCTGGTGGGAGAGTCCGAGGCCATGCGCAACGTCAAACAGCGTGTGGCCAAGGTGGCGCGTGGCATGGCGCCCGTGCTCATCCGGGGCGAGTCGGGTACGGGCAAGGAGCTGATCGCCCGCGCCCTGCATGCCAGCAGCCAGCGCGCCAGCGGCCCCCTGGTGGCCGTCAACTGCGGCGCCATCCCTGAAAATTTGCTGGAAGCCGAATTTTTCGGCGCCCGCAAGGGCTCCTATACAGGCGCGACGCAAGACCGCCAGGGGTACTTTCAGGCCGCGCAGGGCGGCACTCTGTTTCTGGACGAAATCGGGGACCTGCCACTGGCCATGCAGTCCAAGCTGTTGCGCGCCATCCAGGAGCGCAGCGTGCGCCCGCTGGGCTCCACCCAGGAAGAAACCGTGGATGTACGCATCGTCAGCGCCACGCACCACGACCTGGCCTCGGCCGTGCAGACGGGACGATTCCGGCAGGATTTGTACTATCGGCTCAACGTCATCGAAATTTTCATCCCCCCGCTGCGCGAGCGACGCGAAGACCTACCCGCTCTGTGCGAGGCTTTGCTGGCGCGCATTGCGCTGGAGTCGGGAGGCCCCGTGCCCCAGCTCACCCCGCAAGCGCTGGCCGCCATCACCACCCACGCCCTGCCCGGCAATGTGCGCGAGCTGGAGAACCTGCTGCACCGCGCCGTGGCGCTGAGCGAAGGCGATGTGCTCACGGTGGAAGCCGCAGGCCCGTCGGCTGCCGACCGCGCCTTCGATGCAACCCCTGCAGCACCCCCCATCACCCCCGGCAACCCGGCCCCCACGTCCACCACCGCCGAGCTTCCCCATGACCTGCAGGCGTGGCTCGACCAGCAGGAGCGTGACATTCTGGTGCGCGCACTGCAAGCAGCCCATTTCAACCGCACCGCCACAGCGGCCCGACTGGGCATCAGCCTGCGCCAGATCCGCTACCGCATCGCGCGCCTGAACATTACCGCGCCCAATGACGACAACAACGCCGACGCAGAATCCTGAAACCCCGACACCTTCCGTCTGGGTGCAGGGCTGGCACGGCAGCGCCCGGCACTTGGCTTCGCCCAACTACGGCCCCCGACCTGCACAGGCGCAGATTGATCTGATCGTGGTGCATTCCATCAGCCTGCCGCCCGGCCAGTACGGCGGGCAGGCCGTGCAAGACCTTTTCCTGAACCGCCTGGACTGGGACGCCCACCCTTACTACCAGAGCATCCGGGGCCTGCAGGTTTCAGCCCATTTCTTTATCGAGCGCGATGGCACGCTCTGGCAGTTTGTCGATTGCGACCAGCGCGCCTGGCATGCAGGGGCATCCCAATACCGCGGACGCAGCCAATGCAACGACGATTCGATCGGCATCGAGCTCGAAGGGCTGGAGGGTGCAACGTTCGAACCTGCCCAGTACAACGCCCTGGCACGGCTGTGTACCGACCTGGCACAGCGCTACCCCATTGCCCACATCGCAGGCCACGAGCACATCGCACCCGGCCGCAAGGCCGACCCAGGGCCAGGGTTTCAGTGGCCGCAACTGCAGCGCCTGCTGGCGTGGGATGCACGCCGCTTCCCAGCCCACACCCTGCAGCCACTGCGCTGATACGCCCCGGCCTACAAAAAAAATAGCAGCAGGACGCCTGAATCAAGGCGTCCGCGCCGTCCCCGCACCTCGCAGGGGCGGTTTTCCTGCGCCCCTGCGGCAACCCAGCCAGTACGATCTCCAGCCCAAAATACACTACATATAGTGTATTAATTTGAATTTCACATTACCTATAGCGTGAAATTGATTATCATCAATCAATTCACCGCCCGTCTTTCGGCGGCCTGTTCAGGCGCCAGAGACCTCTATCACCCCTTCGACGAGAGGACGCCATGCAAGCTGCTACCCCCATCTCCACCACGCCTATTGCACCCCTTGTTGCAGGGGCGCACACACCAACCCGCCTGTCTGCGGCGGCCTCCGACTTATCGCACTACCAGATCCTCCGGCGCAACGGCGCCGTGGTGCCGTTTGTCCCGCAGAAGATTGCCGTCGCCATGATGAAAGCCTTTCTGGCGGTGCACGGCACCCAAGGTGCAGCCTCGGCCAGCGTGCGCGAGGTGGTGGATCAGCTCACGCAGGCCGTGGTACGCGCGCTGATGCGTTCGCGTCCGGGCGGCGGCACCTTCCACATTGAAGATGTGCAAGACCAGGTGGAGCTGTGCCTGATGCGCGGCGAACACCACGAGGTCGCTCGCGCCTACGTGCTGTACCGCGAACGCCGCACCCAGGAGCGCGCACGCCAGGCCGAAACCCAGGCGCCCAGCACCCCGGCGCTGCATGTCATCGATGGCGACCAACGTGTCGCACTCGACATGAACCGTTTGCGCGACCTGATCGAGTCCGCGTGCGCGGGGCTGGGCACTGATGTCCAGGCTGAACCCATCGTGCAGGAAACCCTGCGCAATCTCTACGATGGTGTGCCGCTGGAAGAAGTACACAAAGCCGCCATCCTGGCCGCGCGCACGCTGATCGAGAAAGACCCCGACTACAGCTTTGCCACGGCCCGATTGCTGCTGCACACCATTTCCCGCGAAGTGCTGGGCCACGAAGTGGCACAAGAGAATATGGCGCAGGCCTATGCAGACTACTTTCCACAATGCATCCGCAAAGGCGTCGAGAACCAGCTGCTTGACGAACGCCTGCTGCAGTTCGACCTGACCCGCCTCGGTGCGGCCCTTGAGGCCGGGCGCGACCTGCAGTTCGATTACCTGGGCCTGCAAACGCTCTATGACCGCTACTTCCTCCACGTGCGCAAGACGCGCATTGAACTGCCCCAGGTCTTTTTCATGCGTGTGGCCATGGGGCTGGCGCTGGGCGAGATTGACCGCGAAGCCCGCGCCATCGAATTTTATGAAGTGCTCTCGCGCTTCGACTTCATGTCGAGCACGCCCACCTTGTTCAACAGTGGCACGCTGCGCTCCCAGCTGTCGAGCTGCTACCTGACAACGGTGCCTGACGATCTTGATGGCATCTACGAATCCATCAAGGAAAACGCCTTGCTGTCCAAGTACGCCGGCGGTCTGGGCAACGACTGGACGCGCGTGCGCGCCTTGGGCAGCCACATCAAGGGTACGAACGGCGAATCGCAAGGCGTGGTGCCTTTCCTCAAGGTGGTGAATGACACGGCCGTCGCGGTGAACCAGGGCGGCAAGCGCAAAGGCGCTGTGTGCGCCTACCTGGAGACCTGGCACCTGGACATCGAGGAGTTTCTGGAGCTGCGCAAGAACACCGGCGACGACCGCAGGCGCACGCACGACATGAACACGGCCAACTGGATTCCCGACCTGTTCATGCGCCGTGTGCTGGAAAAAGGCCAGTGGACGCTGTTCTCCCCCTCCGATGTCCCCGACCTGCACGATCTGTTCGGCAGCGCATTCGAATCAGCCTACGTGGCCTATGAAGCGAAGGCCGCCCGTGGCGAGATCAAGCCCAGCAAAACCATCCAGGCGACCGACCTGTGGCGCAAGATGCTGACCATGCTGTTCGAGACCGGGCACCCCTGGATCACCTTCAAGGATGCCTGCAATGTGCGCTCGCCACAGCAGCATGTGGGTGTGGTGCATTCGAGCAACCTGTGCACCGAGATCACGCTCAACACCAGCGACAGCGAAACGGCCGTCTGCAACCTCGGTTCGGTCAACCTGCTCAACCATCTGATCCGCAACGCGGATGGCCAACTGGCGCTCGATCACGCCAAGCTGCGCCGCACCGTGGGCATTGCCATGCGCATGCTCGACAACGTCATCGACATCAACTACTACGCGGTGAAAAAGGCGCGTGATGCCAATCTACGCCACCGTCCGGTAGGCCTGGGCCTCATGGCGTTCCAGGACGCGCTGTACGAGCTGCGCATTCCCTACGCCAGTGAGGAAGCCGTGGAGTTTGCCGACCGCTCCATGGAAGCCATCTGCTACTACGCCTACTGGGCCTCGACCGATCTCGCAGCCGAGCGGGGTTGCTATTCCAGCTACCGCGGCTCACTGTGGGAACGGGGCATTCTGCCGCTCGACTCGCTGGATCTGCTGGCCCAGGCACGCGGGGGGCATGTGGAAGTCGATCGCTCGGTCACCCTCGACTGGGACGCGCTACGCCACAAGATTACAAAGGACGGCATGCGCAATTCCAACTGCGTAGCCATCGCACCGACAGCCACGATCTCCAACATCGTGGGTGTGGACGCTTCCATCGAGCCCTGCTTTGGCAACCTCTCCGTGAAGTCCAACCTCTCAGGCGAATTTACGGTGATCAACCACAAGCTGGTGAGCGACCTCAAACGCCTGGGAATATGGGATGACGTGATGGTCATGGACCTCAAGCATTTCAAAGGCTCACTGCACGCCATCGACCGTGTGCCACAAGAGATCAAATCCCTGTACTCCACCGCTTTCGAGGTGGAACCACGCTGGCTTGTCGAGGCCGCGTCGCGTCGCCAGAAATGGATCGACCAGGCGCAGAGCCTGAACATCTACATGGCGGGCGCGTCTGGCAAGAAGCTCGACGAGACCTACAAGCTCGCATGGCTGCGTGGCCTCAAAACCACCTACTACCTGCGCACACAAAGCGCGACCCATGTCGAGATGAGCACGGTCAACACGCGCCAGCTCAACGCCGTTGCATCGGGCCGCGACGATAGCGCCATGGCATCACCGGGCACGCCACAAGAGACGTTGCCCGCCAGCGATGTGCGCTTCTGCGCCATCGACGATCCCTCGTGCGAAGCCTGTCAGTAGCACTGCGTACACAGGTCGCTACACAACAGCGACCTCACATGTGTTTTCAAGCAACAAAACAGCGTAGCGCAGCACATAGGCGCTTTTCATTTTGCAGCGCTGCTTCCATAATCCGAACACTGGAAAAACCATGCTGAACTGGGACGAAGAAGTCACATCCTCATCGCAAAGATTTTTCGACGGCGGTCTGCAAGAACACCGCTTGGCGGCATCGGCGCCGCTCTCTGCATCGCTCGCCGATTCATCTATCAGCGCTCACGCAGCAGCTGCGCCTGCAGCCTCCACCGCTTCTGAATCAGGAGCAGTGCGTGCGCAGCGCGTGAACGCAGCCGACAAACGCATCATCAACGGCAAGACCGACGTCAATCAACTGGTGCCGTTCAAATACAAGTGGGCCTGGGAGAAATACCTTGCCACCTGCGCCAACCACTGGATGCCGCAGGAAGTCAACATGACGCGCGACATCGCGCTCTGGAAAGACCCGAATGGTCTGACCGAAGATGAACGCCGCATCATCAAGCGCAATTTGGGTTTCTTCGTCACCGCAGACTCGCTGGCCGCCAACAACATCGTGCTCGGCACCTACCGCCACATCACGGCGCCCGAATGCCGTCAGTTCCTGCTGCGTCAGGCTTTTGAAGAAGCGATCCACACGCACGCGTACCAGTACATTGTCGAATCGCTGGGTCTGGACGAAGGCGAGATCTTCAACGCCTACAACGAGGTGCAGTCGATCCGTGACAAGGACGAATTCCTGATCCCGTTCATCGAGGCCATCAGCGACCCGCACTTCCACACCGGCACACACGAAAACGACCAGACCCTGCTCAAATCGCTGATCGTTTTCGCCTGCCTGATGGAAGGTCTTTTCTTCTACGTTGGCTTCACGCAAATCCTGGCGCTGGGTCGGCAAAACAAGATGACCGGCGCCGCCGAGCAGTACCAGTACATCCTGCGCGACGAGTCCATGCACTGCAACTTCGGCATCGACCTGATCAACCAGCTCAAGCTGGAGAATCCCAGTCTCTGGACTTCCGCATTCAAGGAAGAAATCAAGACCTTGTTCATCAAGGCCGTAGAACTTGAATACAGATACGCCGAAGACACCATGCCACGTGGCGTGTTGGGTATGAACGCATCCATGTTCAAGGGCTACCTGCGCTACATCGCCAACCGCCGCGCCACCCAGATCGGACTGGAAACCCTCTTCCCCAACGAAGAAAACCCCTTCCCCTGGATGAGTGAAATGATTGACCTGAAGAAGGAACGCAACTTCTTCGAGACCCGCGTAATCGAGTACCAGTCGGGCGGCGCGCTCTCCTGGGACTAGCGCCCGGCCTTCCCATACCTCCATATGAAGCTCGCCATCGACTCCACAGACAGCCCAGCCATTTCACGTGGTATCCACGGGCATGGCTGCGACGGCCGTCGCGCACGAAAAGCCCATGCGCTGACGGGATGGCACGCTATTGCCTCCTGGCCACAGTAGCAGCACACCCGCGCAATGCAACACCACACCACGCTCCGCCCACTTGGCACCTGTCCGTGCCTTGGGGCACAGCGTCCCCGTATTCATGGAAATGGGCACAAGCCCATCTCCATGGATCGCTCCTTGCCCAATGTAGGCGTGGAGTGCTCTTTGCTCACTGACCCAAGGAGAAAATGATGGCAACTGCGAAGAAACCCGCCGCCAAGAAGGCGGCTCCCGTGAAGAAGGCTGCACCCGCCAAGAAGGCCGCAGCACCGGCAAAGAAAGTGGCTCCAGCCAAAGCCGCTGCGCCCGCCAAGAAAGCGGTAGTGGCAAAGAAGGCTGCGCCCGCTAAAAAGGCCGCAGCACCGGCAGCGAAGGCCACCGCTCCCAAGGCCGCTCCCGCCAAGAAGGCCGCGGCACCTGCCAAAAAAGCCGTAGCGGCCAAGAAGGCAGCTCCAGCGAAAAAGGCGGCGCCCGCCAAGAATGCAGCTCCAGCCAAGAAGGTCGTAGCGGCAAAGAAAGCAGCACCTGCAAAGAAGGCGGCTCCTGCCAAGAAGGCCGTAGTGGCCAAGAAGGCCGCGCCCGCGAAAAAGGCTGCGCCCACCAAAAAGGCAGCAGTTCCTGCAAAGAAGGTAGCACCCGCCAAAACCGCGGCACCTGCAAAAAAAGCAGCAGAACCTGTAGCCAAAAAGGCGGCATCGGCTCCCAAGAAAGCGGCACCGGCCAAGAAGCCTGCAGCAGCCAAAGCAGCTCCTGCGGCACAGACGACGCTCAACCCCCAGGCTGCGTGGCCTTTCCCTACGGGCTCAAAGCCCTGATACGCAGCCCCGGCTGCGCATCACAACCC